>Ga0207640_10000035_pt1 | contig 111369 bp, 125 predicted proteins | sample KBSCornC42_FD_184300 | JGI IMG/M metagenome (GOLD analysis project Ga0207640, IMG submission 184300) | Corn rhizosphere microbial communities from Kellogg Biological Station, Michigan, USA - KBS Corn C4-2 (SPAdes) (version 2) | ecosystem: Host-associated > Plants > Roots > Rhizosphere > Soil ... | reverse complement strand
AACGTCGCTGCGGGAATTGCCAATGGGCAGGACGAGGTTGCTGCCCATTGGCAATTCCCGCAGCGACGTTGGCGAGAGCGTATACCCCGCCTGACTGCGGTTGTGGCCCGCCAGCATGGCCCCGGCACGGCGCGCGAAGGTTTCAGCGCTGGCGTCGCGCCATGGGTACGGATAGATGCGTGCCCCGCGCGCCACGGCCACATCCACACAAGTGCAGAAGGAAAGCACGTCCACCACGATGACGGCGTCGCAATGTGGCGCCAGCGCGGATGCTCCGTGCTCACCCCATTCGCAGTGGATGTTGTACAGGCTGAATTCGGTTGCCATGTCGCGCCCTCCTGTTTGGCTGGTGCAGCTATTCACTATAGGCGGCTTATTTTTTTATGGGAAAGTGGGCATGTTGAGGTGCGCTGAGGGTCGCATTTCCGGCTGATTCTTATTGGACCGTGCTTGATGCGTATCAAGGGCGCGCCGGGGGATGCTGGCTAGCATCGTCCTCATAATGACGACGATATTCGCCCCCAACCATCCAACCGCGCCGGTTGCCGGCATAGGTTCGCCTCCTGGCCCGAGCGGAGCCGCCGCGTCGCGCATCACCTGCTATCACTGCGCATCGCCACTGGATGGCGCCACCGCTCTCCGCGCTGACATCGGCGGCAAGTCCCGCGAATTTTGCTGTGCCGGCTGCCAGGCTGTCGCGCAAACGCTGCACGCCTCCGGCATGGGCCACGTCTATGACGGCCCAATCGCTTTCGCCAAGCCCATCGAAGGTGACCGTCGCACCGAAGCCGAAGCTGTTTGGGCAACCTACGATCTGCCCGTCATGCGTGAGCGCTTCGTGCGCACGCGCGCTGACGGTGCGGAAGAACTTTCCCTTGCCATCAGCGGTATGCGTTGCGCCGCGTGTGTCTGGCTGATCGAGCGCGCGCTCTCGCGAGTGCCGGGCGTGCGCGAAGCTACCGTCAATTACGCCACGGAACGTGCGCGCATCGTCGGAGATGCAGGGGCGATGCGGCTGTCCGCGGTGTTCGCTGCCATTGCCGACGTCGGATATGAAGCCTGGCCAGACCAGCCGTCCGCCCGCCGCACTGCCGAGGCGCGCGAACGCCGCAGCCTGCTGATCCGCTTGGGGCTGGCGATGCTCGGCATGATGCAAGTGATGATGTACGCGTGGCCGGTGTACCTGCACGGCAGCGACATCCCCGCGAGCCAGACGCGCCTGATGCAGTGGGCCAGCCTGATGCTGACCGTGCCCGTGGTGTTGATTTCTGCGCGACCCATCTTCATCAATGCGTGGCGGCAAGTGAGGCATGCGCACGTCGGCATGGATGTGCCCGTGGCGCTGGGGATCGGCGCAGCGTTCATTGCCAGCGTATTCGCTACGTTGCGTGGTCATGGCGAAACGTATTTCGATTCCGTGACGATGTTCGTCGCTTTCCTGCTGGCGGCGCGCTATCTCGAACTGCGTGCGCGGCAGAGTGCAGCTTCCGGCGCTGAAGCGTTGGTGCATCAGTTGCCAGCCACCTGCCGGCGGTTCCATGCCGAAAGCGGCGCGCTGGAAACCATCCCCGTTGCAGCCTTGCAGCAAGGCGATTGCGTGGAAGTGCGCGCCGGTGAAGTTCTGCCCGCCGACGGCACCATTGAACGCGGCACCACTGAGATCGACGAATCGCTTCTCTCCGGTGAAAGCGTGCCGCGCCCGCGCGACGTGGGCGCGACCGTGCTGGCAGGCAGCTACAACGTCGTCAGCGCCATTCGCGTGCGTGTCAATCGCGTAGGCGCCCAGACACGCCTTGCCGCCATCGTGGATCTGCTGGAACGCGCCTTGACGGACAAGCCACGCATGGCTGAACTCGCTGATCGTGTTGCCGGGCGCTTTGTGGCAGTGCTGCTCGGCTGGGCGCTACTGACGGCGATCGCGTGGTGGTGGATCGATCCGACACGCATGTTTGCCGTCACCGTGGCGGTGCTGGTGGTGAGTTGCCCATGTGCGTTGTCGCTGGCCACGCCGTCTGCGCTGGCCGCGGCCAGTGGAGCGCTGGCACGGCGCGGTGTGCTGGTCACGCGTGGCCACGCGATCGAGAGCCTGGCAGCCGTGACGGACGTGCTGCTCGACAAGACCGGTACGCTCACCGAGGGGCGTTTGCGCTTGCTGAGCATCGAGACCTTCGCCGATGTGGATGCCGAACACTGCCTCGCATTGGCATGCGCGATGGAGCAATCCGAGAATCACCCGATCGCCCAGTCGCTGCGGGCCGCCACCTCCGCTGAAATGCCGTTGCCAACGTTGGGGCGCGTGACCAATGTGCCGGGGCAGGGCGTGTATGCCCTGGCCGATAACCAATTGGTGCGTCTTGGAACGCAGTCGTTCGCGGCAGTGCACTACGCAGATCAGCCCGTTGCTTCCATTCGTTACGGCACGGAAGCACCGATGGAGGAAGTGCCGCCGGCGGCCGCATGCACGTCGGTCTGGCTCGGCCGCAATGGCCAACCGCTCGCGCGCTTCACTCTGGCCGATACGCCGCGGGCCGATGCGCCTGCATGCCTGAGTGCCTTGCGCGCACAAGGATTGCGCTTGCACCTCGTTTCCGGCGATGCGCCTGAGACCGTGCACTGGTGGGCCAACCGCCTCGGCATCGACCGCGCCGCGGGCGGCGTCAGCCCGGAAGACAAACGCGCCTACGTGCGCAAGCTGCAGGCAGACGGCGCCCGTGTGCTTGCCGTCGGCGACGGCATCAACGATGCGCCGTTGCTCGCCCAGGCGCAGGTCTCCATCGCCATTGGGTCGGGTGCGCCCCTCGCCCAGGCCGGCGCCGACGCCATCCTCACCGAGCCTCGCCTGTTTGCCATTAGCGAGGCCGTGTCGATCGGCCGTCGCACGTTGCGCGTGGTGCGCCAGAACCTCGGCTGGGCTTTCGCCTACAACGCGATCAGCATTCCGCTCGCCACGCTGGGGTGGCTGTCGCCGCTGGCGGCGGGCATCGGCATGTCGATGTCGTCGTTGCTGGTAGCGCTCAATGCGTGGCGCTTGTCGCGCGCGGTCTAGGAGGGCTGCCATGGAAACCCTATTCCTGCTGATTCCGCTGTCGCTGATGTTGGTTGTGGCGATTGTCGGAGTGCTGTGGTGGGCGGTCGGCTCGGGCCAGTACGACGATCTCAAGGCGCCGGCTGAATCGATTTTGCTCGACCCTGATACCCCGGTGCGTGACGCAATGTCGCGGGACGGAACTACTTGACCACGTTGGCTGGGGTGCCTTGATGCACGTCAAGACTCGATTGTCGCCCCATTCTTAACATGACCCTATCAAACCAACACTCTCGGGGAGCAAGCATGCAATCGTCCAGCGCGTTGCAGCCCACCCAGACCTTCAACTACCGCGTTGTTCGCCAGTTCTCGATCATGACGATCGTCTGGGGCATCGTCGGTATGGCGGTCGGTGCGCTGATCGCGGCCCAGTTGATCTGGCCGCAACTGAATTTCGGGGTGCCTTGGCTGACCTATGGTCGGCTGCGTCCTCTGCACACGAATGCCGTCATCTTTGCGTTTGGCGGCAGCGCACTGTTTGCGACGTCTTACTACATCGTGCAGCGTACCTGCCAGGTGCGTTTGCTTTCCGACAAGCTTGCCGCCTTCACGTTCTGGGGCTGGCAGGCGGTGATCGTGGCCGCCGCCATCACGCTGCCGCTTGGCTACACGAGTTCGAAGGAATACGCCGAACTCGAATGGCCGATCGACATCCTGATCACCGTGGTGTGGGTGGCCTACGCGATCGTCTTCTTCGGCACCATTGCCAAGCGCAAGACCCGGCACATCTACGTTGCCAACTGGTTCTTCGGCGCCTACATCATCACGATCGCGCTGCTGCATATCGTCAACAACGCTGAGTTGCCGGTGTCGCTGTTCAAGTCGTATTCGGCTTATGCCGGTGTGCAGGATGCGATGGTGCAATGGTGGTACGGCCACAACGCAGTGGGCTTCTTCCTTACCACCAGCTTCCTGGGCATGATGTATTACTTCGTGCCCAAGCAGGCCGAGCGCCCGATCTATTCGTATCGCTTGTCGATCGTGCACTTCTGGGCACTGAACTTCACGTACATGTGGGCGGGCCCTCACCACCTGCAATACACCGCACTGCCTGACTGGGCTCAGTCGCTCGGCATGGTGTTCTCGCTCATTCTGCTGGCGCCGTCGTGGGGCGGCATGATCAACGGGATCATGACCCTGTCGGGCGCCTGGCACAAACTGCGCACCGATCCGATCCTGAAGTTCCTCGTGGTGGCGCTGTCGTTCTACGGCATGGCGACGTTCGAGGGCTCGATGATGTCCATCAAGACCGTGAATGCGCTGTCGCACTACACCGATTGGACGATCGGGCACGTTCACTCGGGTGCCCTCGGCTGGGTGGCGATGATCACCATCGGTTCGATGTACTACATGATCCCGCGGCTGTTTGGCCAACAGAGGATGTACAGCACACGCCTGATCGAGGTGCACTTCTGGGTGGCGACCATCGGCGTGGTGCTCTACATCGCTGCCATGTGGGTTGCCGGCGTGATGCAAGGTCTGATGTGGCGCGCTACTGAGGCCGACGGCACGCTGACCTACAGCTTCGTTGAAGCGGTGAAGGCAACGTACCCGTTCTATCTGATTCGCCTCGCTGGCGGCCTGTGCTTCCTGGGCGGCATGCTGCTGATGGCATTCAACGTGTTCAAGACCATCCAGGGCAGCAAGGCCGTCGATGCACCAATTCCTCAACCGGCCCAGACCCCGATGGTCGCGGCTCAGTGAGGAGGGGAACATGAGCAACCAATCCAACAAGTTTTTCTCGCATGAGACGCTGGAAAAGAACATCGGCTTCCTGATCGTGCTGACGCTGGTGGTGGTCAGCATTGCAGGCCTGGTGCAGATCGTGCCGCTGTTCTTTCAGCATTCGACCACTGAACCGGTCAAGGGCATCGCTCCGTATTCGCCGCTCCGGCTGGCGGGGCGCGACATCTACATCCGCGAAGGCTGCGTCGGGTGCCACTCGCAGCAAGTGCGTACGCTGCGCGCCGAAACCGAACGCTACGGCCACTATTCGCTGGCAGGCGAATCGGTGTTCGATCACCCGTTCCTGTGGGGCTCCAAGCGCACGGGCCCGGATCTGGCGCGCGTGGGGCAACGCTATTCGGACGACTGGCATCGCATCCATCTGCGCGACCCGCGTGAGGTGGTGCCCGAGTCGAACATGCCTTCGTATGTGTGGCTCTCGAAGACGCCGCTGGACAACAGCGACATCGAAAAGAAGATGCACGTCCTGCGCCAGCTCGGTGTGCCGTACACGGATGCTCAGATCGCCGGGGCGCGTGAGCAACTCGCAGGCAAGACGGAAGAGGATGCCGTGGTCGCCTACCTGCAAGGCCTCGGTGTGGAACTGCGCAACGTCCGGGACGTGGCTGTCGAGCCGGCTGCCGCGCCTGCCACCGTTGCGGCCAAGGAGTGAGCCATGGCCATGCTGAGTGCAATTGCGACTGCCGTCTTCCTCGTGCTGTTCGTCTGCATTACCTGGTGGGCATTCTCCGCGCATCGCCGCGCTGCGAATGCGGAATCGGCCATGCTGCCGTTTCTGCTGCCCGATGAGGCCGAGGTCGCCGGTGCGCGCGCAGACGCGTCGCGCCCGCATCAATAAGGACACAGAATCATGAGCGACTTCATTTCGGAGTTCTGGGGGTATTACATCGCAGCGATCGCCTTGGTCGGCATCGTGTGGTGCATCTGGCTGCTGTTCTCCCAGCGGCGCATTCAAGTGGCACCGGGGCACAGCGCCGGTGAAGATACAGGCCATGTCTGGGATGGCGATCTGCGTGAATTGAACAATCCGCTGCCGCGCTGGTGGATGTGGATGTTCCTGCTGTCGTGCATCTTTGCGTTGGGATACCTGATCCTGTACCCCGGCCTGGGTGCATACGGCGGGGTGCTTGGTTTCTCCACGCGCGGCGAGCTGGCCTCGCAGCGTGCGGCGGCCGATGCTCAGGTCCGCCCGCTCTATGAGCGCTATGCCGGCATGGACATCAAGCAGATCGCCGCCGACCCGCAGGCCCATGAGATCGGCCAGCGCCTGTTCCTGAACAACTGTGCGCAGTGCCATGGCTCGGACGCTGGCGGCGCGAAGGGCTTCCCGAACCTGACCGACAACGACTGGCTGTACGGCGGCGAGCCCGAGACGATCCTGACGACCATCACCAAGGGGCGTCACGGCGTCATGCCATCCCTCGCGGCGGTGGTGGACGGCAATCAGGCTGTCAACGTGGCCAACTATGTGCGTTCGCTGTCGGGCCTGTCTTACGACCCGATCAAGGCAGCGCGTGGCGAACCGACGTTCAAGTCGGTCTGCGCGGCCTGCCACACGGCAACCGGCAAGGGCAATCAGGCGCTCGGCGCGCCCAACCTGACCGACCGCGTCTGGCTGTACGGCAGTTCGGAAGCGACCATCGTCGAGACCATCCTCAAGGGCCGTGACAACACAATGCCGGCACACGAGAACCTGCTCTCGCCGGAGAAGATCCGCATGCTGGCGGCCTATGTCTGGGGTCTGTCGAACAGCAACACGAGTCACGCGCAATGAGCGACAAAGAACCAGCCTGGCGCCCGATGACGCCCGCCACCGCGGCGGCGGGCGCCGAGGACGCCCCGACCGAGCAGATGCTCTATGAGGTCCGGCGCAAGATTTATCCGCGCGCCGTGACCGGCGCCTTCGCGCGTTGGCGCGTCTGGCTGGTGTTGGCCACGCAAGCCATTTTTTATGGCTTGCCGTGGTTCCAGTGGAACGGTCGCCAAGCAGTGCTGTTCGACCTGGGCGCACGCAAGTTCTACCTCTTTGGCCTCGTGTTGTGGCCGCAGGATGTCATCTATCTGACGGTGCTGCTGGTGCTATCGGCGCTGGCGCTGTTTCTGTTTACGGCAGTGGCAGGGCGGCTCTTCTGCGGCTATGCCTGTCCGCAGACGGTCTACACAGAAATCTTTATGTGGATCGAGCGGCATGTCGAAGGTGACCGCTTTGCCCGCATCCGGCTCGATGGCGAGCGTTGGAGCTTGCGCAAGCTGCGCCTCAAGGCCACCAAGCATTCGGCTTGGGTGCTGATCGCGCTGTGGACGGGCTTCACCTTCGTCGGCTTCTTCACGCCGATCCGAGACCTGGGCATGGAGACCTGGACGCTGTCGCTCGGCCCTTGGCAGACGTTCTGGATGCTGTTCTACGCATTTGCGACCTGGGGTAACGCCGGTTTCATGCGCGAACAGGTCTGCCGCTACATGTGTCCCTACGCTCGTTTCCAGAGCGTGATGGTCGATCCCGATACCTACGTCGTCACTTATGACACGCAGCGCGGTGAGCCGCGCGGAAGCCGATCGCGCAACGCTGATTTCGAAGCGCAGGGTCTGGGTGCCTGCGTGGACTGCAGCATCTGTGTACAGGTATGCCCGACCGGCATCGACATCCGCCAGGGGCTGCAATACGAATGTATCGGTTGCGGCGCCTGCATTGACGCCTGCGATCAGGTCATGGACAAGATGCGTTACGCGCGCGGTCTGATCCGCTATACGTCGGAACGCGCGATGCGCGATCGGCTCAGTCCGAAGGACGCCCGTCGGCATCTGCTGCGCCCGCGGGTGCTGATCTATACCGGGATCATGTTGGTGCTCATCACCGGCTTCATCGTAGCGTTGACCATGCGGCAGCCGCTCAAGGTCGACGTGATTCGTGATCGTGGTGCACTGGCCCGTGAAGTAGACGGCGGCAAGATCGAGAACGTTTATCGCCTGCAACTGATGAACGCGTCCGAGCACCCCATACGCGTGACCATCACCGCCGAGGGCATGCCGGAACTGGACGTGCAGGGCGGCAGCGGCGAGTCGACCACATTGGAGTTGCCGCCCGCGGCCAATCGACTGCTGCCTGTGCGCGTACGCCGGCCGGCCGACGATGCCGCCCCCGGCTCGCACAAAATCCGTTTCGTCATCCATGCAGACAGCGGTAGCGACAGCCTCGTACTGCGCGAACCGTCGAGCTTCATCGTGCCGCGCTGATGCGGCATCCCCAACAGGAGGCAACGATGCACGCAACGCAATCTTCCGCACAGGCCCGTCCCTGGTGGCGCGAGCCCTGGCCATGGCTGCTGATGGCAGGGCCGTTCGTCGCCATGGTCGGCTGCGGCGTCACCATCTGGCTGGCAATGTCGCATCCCGATCCTGCTATTCATGACAACGTGGTGCGCCGCGGTTTGGTTGTTGAAAAGACGGTCGTCGCGCCGCCACATGCCATTCACGCGGAGGCCCGATGAAACGTCGACTGCTGATGTGGATTCTGTGGCCGGCATTTCTGTCGGCCGCGTTGGCTGAGCTGGTGGTTTTTGCGGTGGTGGACCCCGCCGACCTGCGCTTCTTCGGCGAACAGATCACGGTGTCGACCCAGGCGGTCTACACCGTGTCGTTCTTTGTGTTCTGGTTGCTGTGCGGATTGTCGAGCGCGCTGACGCTCTATGTGTCGCCGGGCATCGGCAAACTGGAAGCGCATGAACACCCGCTCGTGTGAGCGGGAGCATGGAAGCAGATTAGGCGGCCTGACCGCTCATGACCTGGCGCAGGCCGGCCAGGTCGACCAACTTGACGTGGCGCTGGCGGATCTGAATGAGACCCGCTTCGGCAAAGCGCGAGAACAGGCGGCTGACGGTTTCGAGCTTCAGACCCAGATAGCTGCCAAGTTCTTCGCGGCTCATACGCAGCACAAACTCGGTCGACGAATATCCTCGCTGGGCCGATCGCTTCGAGAGGTTGAGCAGGAACGCTGCCAGACGCTCCTCCGCACGCATGGAGCCCAGCGTGAGAAGCATCAGATGATCCTGAGAGATTTCCTTGCTCATGATGCGCAGGAACTGATGCTGCAGCGAAGGCAGCCGGCGCGAAAGGTGCTGCAGCTCGTCGTAGCGCACCACGCAGACTTCAGTATCTTCGAGCGCGGTGGCGTCCGACACGTGGCGCATGTCGCCAATGCCATCGAGCCCGACGATTTCACCCGGCAGATGGAACCCAGTGATCTGGTGTCGACCGTCTTCAAGCGTCAGATGGGTTTTGAGCGTGCCGAAACGAATGCCGTAAACCGCTTCCAGAGGCTCCCCCAAGGAATAGAGCGATTGCCCCTTCTTAATGCGGATGCGTTCGCCGACCAAATCGTCCATCTTGCGCACGTCGTCCGAGTTCATTCCCACCGGCAGGCAGATTTGCCCGAGTACGCAGGTGGAACAACGCGAGGCTTGGTCGGTAAGTGCGATTCGAGTGAGCACGGGCGGGGGCGGCTGAATTTCGGGAAAGTGAAATGAGTAATTCTTGTGGTGCAACTGAGCCTTATTATAACGGCGACCTTCTCCGCGTCGGACATTTCCGATGCGGCAAAACGCACCAATTACGCTTAGTTCGCAACAGCAAAACGAAAACCTTGGCCCATATCAAAAGAGCGTCAGAAAGATGAGTGCCGCCGCGCTTCTGAGCGTTTTCCTGATTGCGTTGCTCGGCGGTGTCCATTGTCTGGCGATGTGCAGCGGTATCGCACTCGCGGCCGAGCGTGGGGCGGTGGCGGTGCGGATCGTGTCTCGCCGCCGACTATGGTTTGAGCAGGTCGTCATGCATGCCGGCCGGCTGACCACCTATACGCTGCTTGGCGCAATCATGGGTGCGATGGGTGCGACCGTCTGGCGCCAGCAATGGCTGCCGATTCAACGTGGCTTGTTTGCCTTCGCCAGTGCATTGCTACTCGCCTACGGTTTGTTGCTGCTCATGCGTTCCGCCGGAGATGTGTGGCGCAGCGTGTGGCTTGAGCGCTTGCTCGGCCGCGTCGCTGGTGGTCTGTCTCTAGTGGCCGCTAGGCTGGGCGGCAAGCTTCAGCGTCAGCCGCCGTTGCTGCGCCGCTATGTCACGGGTATGGCGTGGGGCTTAGTGCCGTGCGGTATGGTTTACGGCGCATTGGCTGTAGCGTTGTTGGCAGGCAACGCAGCCTCAGGGGCCGTGGTTATGCTCGTCTTTGGTGCCGGCACACTGCCCAACCTTCTGATGATGTCTGGCTTGGCCGGGTGGTTGCGAGGTCTGTCGCGCCAGCGATGGGCGCGAAGCGCGGCTGGCATCGCCATCGCCGGATTTGGGGTCTGGGGGCTGGTTCACGCGATCTGGCTGCCAGAGATGCTTAACGCACACGGATTCTGTCTCGTGCTGTAAGCGCTTAAAGCGCGTAGAAATCACCATCCGGCCCGGGATGGGAGGCTAGGACATCTTCCCGGTTGCGGCGCTGCTGGAAATTGCCCTACAATCGACAACAATTCGATTCGCCACCCGCGCAAATCAACAATCCCAAGCGCGGCGCCAAGCGATGCCATCCAGCGGTAGAGTCACCCTGGACAGTCGATTCGGGCGGGCTGCCGTTCTTCTTGGTAGTCGTCCGGTGCAGTATCCGTCCCCATGGCGGCGGAAGAAATTGCCCTTGTGGTGCCTGACCGGCACCGGATCAACTCGCTCCTCCGGCCCTACTTTGCGGGCACAGCCACTGCGTTTCGGTGCAGGACCAATTGAATAATTGGCCTTCGCGCGCCGGGCCCGGGTGGGCAACAGCATTCAGAAATGCCGCGTGCTTCGCGGCGGGACGACAAACCTCAAGCGTGACGGCGACTGGCCGTGCGCGAGCAATGACGAGCCGCTCAACCCGATGAATACCCAAGAGGCGAAGATCGTCCTCGAGACCGCGCTGATCTGCGCGCAGGATCCGTTGCGAGTCAATGACTTGCGCAAGCTCTTCGACGAAGATGTTTCCGCAGACACCATCCGTGTGCTGCTCGAAGAACTGCGCCAGGACTGGCTGAATCGCGGTGTCGAACTGGTCGCGCTGGCCTCCGGCTGGCGCCTGCAGAGCCGCCCGGAAATGCGCGTGTATCTCGATCGCCTGCATCCGGAAAAGCCGCCCAAGTACTCGCGTGCCGTGATGGAAACCCTGGCGATCATCGCTTATCGCCAGCCGGTCACCCGCGGCGATATCGAAGACATTCGCGGTGTGACGGTCAATACGCAGGTCATCAAGCAGATTGAAGACCGCGGCTGGATCGAGGTCATCGGTCATCGCGACGTGCCGGGTCGCCCCGCGCTGTATGCGACGACCAAGCAGTTTCTCGACGATCTTGGCTTGCGCTCGCTGGACGAACTGCCGCCGCTGGAAGATGCCCGCGCTCAGGCGCAGGCGAGCCTTCTGGAGCAGGGCGCCATTGAATTCGAGGGTGGTGCAATTGCGGTAGAAGAGCTGACAGCGATGGTCAACGACGCGCCGGGAGGTGCTGAGAGCGTAGAGGCTCTGGTGGAGGGCTCTGCCGGATCGCCCGTTGGCGAGGCGTCCGTCGAAGCAGCTGAAACGCCAGCGCAGCCTGTTGGGGTTGCGGTGGGTGATGAGCCAGAGCTGGAAACCGAGTCGCAAGCGATGAATGCGACCGAGGCAACTGAAGACGAGTACAAAACACCGGTCGAGCCGCCTGCGGCTCCCGCCAATGAACATTCGTGACGCCATGCCTGCCGCACAGTCGGTGCATGGTCTGAACCCCTAGATTTTTTGAAGACGTTGTGAGCACCCAGCCAGACTCCATGGATACACGTATGCCGGCCGACGCCGACGCTCAGCCGCCGCGACAAGACGGCGGTGATGGGACTGAGGCCGCGCCTCGTCGCAAGGGTTTGCGCCGAGGCTTGCGCAACCTCGTGGCTTCGCGCCGCCAGCAGCAGGATGGCCGCCCTGAGGGTGAAGCCGCTGAGGCCGGTGGTGCTGACGCCAGCCAGCCTGCGCAACCGCGCAGGAGCCGCGCGCCACGGGCACGCAAGCCGAAAGAGTCGGCTGGTGAGCCGGCGGTCGTTGCCGCAGAAGGTGCTGCACCAGCCGAGCAGGGACCAACAGAAGGCCAGGGCGAGCGGCGGGGCCCGCGCGGCCGTTTCGGCAAGAACCGTCGCCGTCAAGGCGAAGGCCAACCGGCGGAACGCGCCGATCGCAGTGATCGTACGGAAGGCGCTGGCGGCAAGAGTGTCGGCGGTCGTGGCAAGCAGCAGAACCGCAGCGGCAAACCGCAAGGCAAGGCTGGCGGCCAGACCCAGAATCGCGGGGGCAAGGGGCTGAAGGGCGGCAAGGGCTCCGAAGACGTCTTCCAATACGTGATTTCCGGCGCTTACGACTCGGAAGTTGACGCTGGCGGTGCATCGCAGCCCCCTAAGGCGCGCGAACTGACCTCCGACGACGACGCTCCCAAGCTGCACAAAATCCTGGCGGACGCCGGGCTTGGCTCGCGCCGCGACATGGAAGACCTGATCCTGCAAGGTCGCGTCTCCGTGAACGGCCTGCCGGCCCACATCGGCCAACGTATTCTCGCGACCGATCAGGTGCGCGTGAACGGCAAGCTGATCCAGCGCAAGCTGCCGAACAAGCCGCCGCGCGTGCTGCTATATCACAAGCCGGCCGGTGAAATCGTGAGCCAATCCGATCCGGAAGGCCGTCCGACGGTGTTCGATGCATTGCCGCGCATGAAGACCGGCAAGTGGGTCGCCGTCGGTCGCCTCGACTTCAATACCGAGGGCCTGCTGATTTTCACGACCTCCGGCGACATCGCCAACCGCTTCATGCATCCGCGCTATGGCGTTGAGCGTGAATATGCGGTGCGTACGCTGGGCGAGCTGGCCGAAACTGACCGTCAGAAGCTGCTGCACGGCATCCCGCTCCAGGACGGCGAAGCCAACTTCCTGCGCTGCGTCGATGGCGGCGGCGAAGGTGTCAATCATTGGTACCACGTCGCTCTGACGGAGGGTCGGAACCGCGAGGTTCGACGCATGTTCGAGGCGGTCAATCTGACTGTGTCGCGCCTGATCCGTACGCGCTATGGCAGCTTCGTTCTGCCGCGCGGGCTCAAGCGCGGGCGCTGGCAGGAGGTGTCGGCCGAGGATGTCCGCACGCTGATGGGCACGCTGGGCATGAAGGTGCCGACGGCCAGTTCTGGCGGTGGGCAAGACCGCCAGGGCAATCGTCGCCGTGGGCCGGCGCCGGTGCTGATGGGGCCGATGTCGTCCGGTTTTGCGGGTGAAGCCAACTTCCAGTCACGCGGTATGGGCGTTGAGAACGGTAATCGCGCGCAACCCGCGCAGCGCCGTCCGTCCAACCCGCGTCAGCCCGATCCGATGCAAACGTCCATGGGTTACATCAATGTGGGCGGTCCGACCACGCTGACAGCGCGCACCCGTATGGGCGAGCGCCCGAATGGCCGCGGCGGCGCGGCCGGTGGCGGTGGTATGCGTGATGGCAATCGCGCGCCCGGCAACAAGCGCCCCGGAAAGAGTGGCGGCGGCACACCGAACGGCAACAAGGCGCCGCGCGGTGGTGGCAAACGCGGCGGTAAGCGCTAAAAATGTGGGCGTTGTGTGCGACCTTCGTCGCAACGCCCACATTTTTGTGGCGGCTTCGGGGCAATTTTTGCGTTTTGCCTCGAAGCGAGTTACAATATGAGTCTAATCAAAAGACATCCTGCAGAAGATGGGCGAATGATATGGGCGTTGCGCCCATTTTTTTTTGCTTCGGCAGGTTGACCATACCGGGAAATTCTTCAGGAAAAACGTGCATCTGACTGATCTGATTGAGAAAACCCTCACCGCCATGGGGTACGAGCTGGTGGAAGTGGAGCGCGCACCCGCCGGGCTGCTGCGCGTGTATATCGATCAGGCAGAGAACGGCATCGTCATTGAAGATTGCGAAAAAGTGAGCCATCAGCTCACGCGCGTGTTCGAAGTTGAAAACGTCAACTACGAACGGTTGGAAGTGTCGTCGCCCGGGCTGGACCGCCCGCTGCGCACGCTGGCCGACTTCACGCGCTTCGCCGGCCTTGAGGTCAAGGTGACGTTGCGCCTGCCAGTGGACGGGCAAAAGAATTTCACGGGAATCATTCAGGCTCCGACGGGCGAGCCAGGCCAGGAACGAATCGGCCTTGAGTTTGAGGGCAAGGAAGGCCCCGCACTGCTGGAATTCACGCTGTCGGAACTCGACCGCGGCCGGCTGGTGCCCGTGCTGGACTTCAAAGGAAATCGAAACAAAGGGAACAAGCAATGAGCCGCGAAGTTCTGTTGCTCGTCGATGCGCTTGCGCGCGAAAAAAACGTCGACAAGGATGTGGTGTTCGGGGCGCTGGAGGCCGCATTGGCTTCGGCGACCAAGAAGCGCTTTGAAGAAGACGTGGATGTGCGCGTGGCGATCGACCGTGAGTCGGGCGAACACGAAACCTTCCGTCGCTGGCTCGTCGTTCCCGACGATGCAGGCCTGCAGGAGCCGGACAAGCAGATTCTGCTGTTCGAAGCCAAGGAGCAGGACGCTGATATCGAGGTCGACGACTTTGTCGAAGAGCAGATCGAATCGGTTGAGTTCGGCCGTATCGGCGCGCAGGCTGCCAAGCAGGTGATCCTACAGCGCATCCGCGATGCCGAGCGCGAGCAGATCCTGAACGACTACCTGGATCGCGGCGAGAAGGTCATGACCGGCACGATTAAGCGCGCCGACAAGAAGGGCCTGATCGTGGAAACTGGCCGCGTCGAGGCGCTGCTGACCCGCGACCAGATGATCCCGAAGGAAAACCTGCGCACGGGCGACCGTGTCCGCGCGTACATCCTGAATGTCGATCGCACCGCACGTGGCCCCCAGATTGAGCTTTCGCGCACTTGCCCAGAGTTCCTGATCAAGCTCTTCGAAAACGAAGTGCCTGAAATGGAACAGGGCCTGTTGGAGATTAAGGCCGCCGCGCGCGATCCGGGCGTGCGTGCGAAAATCGCAGTCGTTGCACACGACAAGCGTATCGACCCGATTGGCACTTGCGTCGGCGTGCGCGGCACCCGTGTGACGGCTGTGCGCAACGAAGTTGGCGGCGAGGCTGTGGACATCGTGCTGTGGTCGGAAGACCCGGCGCAGTTTGTGATCGGTGCGTTGGCGCCGGCACAAGTTCAGTCGATCGTCGTGGACGAGGAAAAGCACAGCATGGACGTGGTTGTCGACGAGGAAAACCTCGCCGTGGCCATCGGCCGTAGCGGCCAGAACGTTCGCTTGGCGTCGGAGTTGACGGGCTGGCAGATCAACATCATGACGCCGGCAGAGTCTGCGCAGAAGCAGGCAGAAGAAAGCTCCGTCGTTCGCCAGTTGTTCATGGCGAAGCTGGACGTGGACGAAGAGGTTGCTGACATCCTGATCGAAGAGGGCTTCAGCTCGCTCGAGGAAGTGGCTTACGTGCCGCTGCAGGAAATGCTGGAAATCGAAGCGTTCGACGAGGACACCGTCAACGAGCTGCGCAACCGCGCTCGCGACGTGTTGTTGACGATGGAGCTGGCGAAGGAAGAAAAGGTCGAGAAGGTGTCGCAAGACCTGCGCGACCTCGAGGGGCTGACCCCGGAGCTGATCGGCAAGCTGGCCGAGGGGAACATCCAGACGCGTGACGACTTGGCCGAGCTGGCCGTGGACGAATTGGTCGAGATGACCGGCGTCGACGAAGAACAAGCCAAGGCGCTGATCATGAAGGCGCGTGAACACTGGTTTTCGTGAGTCGCGTAAGCGTTGATCGTTTATCGCAATTCTCACTGAAACCAAGCATCGAAAGGGTTTGAATGGCAAGCACAACAGTTGCCCAACTCGCTGGCGAATTGAACCGAAGCGCATCAGCGCTGCTGGAACAATTGCAAGCCGCGGGCGTGCAAAAGGCGACGCCGGAAGACGTCATCACCGAATCGGACAAGACCCGACTGCTCGACTATCTCAAGCGAGCACACGGCAGCGCCGAGGATGGCGCGCGCAAGAAGATCACGATCACCAAACGCGAAACCAGCGAAATCCGCCAAGCGGATGCCACCGGCAAGACGCGCACCGTGCAAGTGGAAGTCAAGAAGAAGCGCGTGCTGGTCAAGCGTGATGAGCCGAACGCGGCGCAGGCTGAATCGGACGCAGCAGAGGTTGCACCGGTGGTTGATGCCGAGGAAATCGCGCGTCGCGAGGAAGAACAACGCCACCAGGCTGAATTGCTGGCCCGTCAGGAAGCCGAGCTGAAGGCGCGCCAGGAGGCGATGGAGCGCGAGGAAGCTGAGCGTCGCGCCCGTCAGGAAGCAGCTGAAGCCGAGCAGAAGCGTCAGGCTGAACTCGCCGCCAAGAAGGCGGAAGAGGAAGCCGTTGCTGCCCGCGCAGCCGCTGAAGCGTCGGACGAAGCCCCGCGCCGCAAGGCCGAGGAAGATGCCGCACGTCTGGCAAGTGAGCGCGAAGCTGCGCAGAAGGCCGCTGATGAGGCGCGCGTTGCTGCCGACAAGATCAAGGCCGAGGAAGACGGTGCGCGCAAGCGCCGTGAAGCTGCCGAAGCCGAGGCACGCGCCATCCGCGAGATGATGAGCGCCCCCGCTCGCGTGCTGAAGACACCCGCCGAGCGCAAGGCTGAAGAAGTCAAGAAGGCCGAGCAATCGGGCACGCTGCACAAGCCGGTCAAGCCGGCTGGCGAGGCACGCCCGGCTGCGGCCGCCAAGAAGCCAGCTGCCCCGGCGCCTGCCGCTGCAGCACCCAGTTCGCCTACGGGCGACAAGAAGGGCGGTCGCGGCAAGTCGGGCTGGCAGGACGATAACCGTAGCGGTAAGCGTGGTGGCCTGAAGACGCGCGGCGACACCGGCGGCGGTGCCGACGGTTGGCGCTCCGGCTCCAAGGGCGGCCGCAACCGCCATGGCGACGACAACCGCAATGCTTTCCAGGCACCGACCGAGCCGGTTGTGCGTGAAGTGCACGTGCCGGAAACCATCTCTGTGGCCGATCTGGCGCACAAGATGTCGGTCAAGGCTGCCGAAGTCATCAAGCAGATGATGAAGCTCGGCCAGATGGTCACGATCAACCAAGTGCTGGACCAGGAGACCGCGATGATCGTGGTCGAAGAAATGGGCCACCAGGCGGTCGCGGCCAAGCTGGACGATCCGGAAGCGCTGCTGATTGGCGGTGTGGAAGAGCCGACGAATGCCGAGGCCGAAACCCGTCCGCCGGTCGTGACTGTCATGGGTCACGTCGACCACGGCAAGACCTCGCTGCTGGACTACATCCGTCGTGCCAAGGTTGCGGCAGGTGAAGCCGGCGGTATCACGCAGCACATCGGTGCGTATCACGTCGAAACCGACCGTGGCGTCATTACGTTCCTGGACACCCCGGGTCACGAGGCCTTCACGGCCATGCGTGCACGTGGCGCCAAGGCAACCGACATCGTGATTCTGGTCGTGGCTGCCGACGACGGCGTCATGCCGCAGACGAAGGAAGCCATCGCTCACGCGAAGGCCGCCGAGGTGCCCATCGTGGTTGCGATCACGAAGGTCGACAAGCCTGAAGCCAACCCCGACCGCGTCAAGCAGGAACTGGTGGCGGAAAGCGTGATTCCGGAAGAGTACGGCGGTGATGTGCCGTTCGTGCCGGTGTCCGCCAAGACGGGCGAAGGTATCGACAGCCTGCTGGAAAACGTGCTGCTGCAGGCCGAAGTGCTGGAACTGAAGGCGCCAGTCAACGCGCCGGCCAAGGGTCTGGTGGTGGAAGCGCAGTTGGACAAGGGTAAGGGGCCGATCGCTACGGTGCTGGTGCAGAGCGGTACGCTCAAGCGCGGCGACGTGGTGCTCGCGGGTACGGCCTATGGCCGCGTGCGCGCTATGCTGGACGAAAACGGCAAGCCGGCCAAGGAAGCTGGCCCGTCGATCCCGGTGGAAATCCAGGGTCTGTCGGAAGTGCCGGGCGCTGGCGAAGAAGTCCTGGTGCTGCCGGACGAGCGCAAGGCGCGCGAAATCGCGCTGTTCCGCCAAGGCAAGTTCCGTGACGTAAAGCTGGCGCGCCAACAGGCTGCCAAGCTGGAAAACATGCTGGAACAGATGAGCGAAGGCGACGTGAAGTCGCTGCCGCTGATCATCAAGGCAGACGTTCAAGGTTCGCAGGAAGCATTGGTGCACTCGCTGCAGAAGCTGTCGACCGACGAAGTGCGCGTACAGGTCGTGCACGCGGCCGTGGGTGGCATCACCGAGTCGGACGTCAACCTGGCAACCGCATCGAAGGCCGTCATCATCGGCTTCAATACGCGGGCCGACGCAGGCGCACGCAAGCTGGCCGAGCATCAGGGCATCGACATCCGCTACTACAACATCATCTATGACGCTGTGGATGAGGTGAAGGCAGCGATGTCGGGCATGCTCTCGCCGGAGAAGCGCGAAGAAACGACGGGCCTTGTCGAAGTACGCCAGGTCTTCCACGTACCGAAGGTTGGTGCGGTGGCGGGCTGTATGGTGCTGGACGGTTTCGTCAAGCGCAATTCGCTGGTGCGGGTGCTGCGTGCGAACGTGGTCATCTTCTCGGGCGAACTCGATTCGCTCAAGCGCTTCAAGGACGATGTGAAGGAAGTGAAGCAAGGCTTCGAGTGCGGCCTGTCGATCAAGAACTTCAACGACGTTCAGGAAGGCGATCAACTCGAGGTCTACGAGATCACCGAGGTGGCGCGTACGCTGTAATCCGTTGGCCGGACGCTGCGGTGTCCGGCTCGACTTTGCGACGGTGGCCGGGCGCGTCCCGCGCCACCGTTTTGTCTTTTTGGGCGGGCTGGCGCGTGCTGGCGGCCCATGTGAGGAACACACTATGCCGAAGAAATCGGGATCGGCCGCTGGCCGCAACGTGCGCATCGCCGATCAGATCCAGCGTGATCTGGCCGAGTTGATCCAGCGCGAAATCAAGAACCCGGCAATGGGCCTTGTGACCCTGCAATCGGTCACGCTTACGCCTGACTACGCGCACGCCAAAATCTACTTCACGGTGCTGGGCGCCGAGCCGGAAGTTGCCGGCGCCATTCTGAACGAGAAGGCGGGCTACCTGCATTCACTGTTGTTCAAGCGCCTGCACATCCACACCGTGCCGACGCTGCATTTCCACTTTGACGGTTCGGTTGAGCGCGGTATCGAGATGTCGCGCCTGATCGATGAGGCCAACGCCACGCGTGCCAAAGACGATTGAAATGGCCGAGCAACATGTGCCCAGGTCGCAGAAGCCGCCGCGCCGCGATGTTCATGGCGTGCTGCTGCTGGACAAGCCGATCGGCTGGTCGAGCAACGATGCGTTGATCCGCGCCAAACGTCTGTTGTGGGCCAAGAAGGCCGGGCATACCGGCACGCTCGATCCGCTCGCTACCGGCTTGCTGCCGCTGTGTTTTGGCGAGGCAACCAAGTTTTCGCAGGATTTGCTCGATGCGGACAAGACGTACGAAACCATCGTGCGTCTTGGTATCAAGACGAGTACCGCAGATGCGGAAGGCGAGGTGCTGAGCGAGCGCCCCGTATCGGTCACACCCGAGCAACTGCGGGCAGCCATCGCGCGCTTTGTCGGCGAGATCGACCAAGTGCCTCCGATGCACTCGGCGCTGAAGAAGGACGGCAAACCGTTGTACGAGTACGCGCGCGCGGGTCAGACCGTAGAACGCGCTGCACGTCGGGTAACGATCCACGCGATTGATGTACTGGCGACGGATCTGGAGTCGGCAGCCCCGACGATCACGTTGCGCGTGTCATGCAGCAAGGGAACGTACATCCGTACGTTGGGTGAAGACATTGGCGAGGCGCTGGGCTGCGGTGGACATTTGGTTGCGCTGCGTCGCACCCAGGTCGGTAACCTGACGCTGAACGGTGCCGTGACGCTTGAATCGCTGGACGAAGCGGCCGACGATGCGCGCGCCGCATTGCTGGCCCCAGTCGATGCGCTGTTGCAGACGCTGCCGCGCGTGGAGCTGGATGCGGAAGAGAGCCGCCGCTTTCTGCATGGTCAGCGCCTGCCGTTGCGATTGACGTTGCCGAATGCAGACCAGGTGCGCGTGTACGGCGTGCGCGAGGCGATAGGGGCGGGCGCCACGGCGGCGTCGCTGCTCGGTGTGGCTGCTTGGCAAGATGGTGTGCTGCGACCGGGGCGGCTCGTGCATCTTTAAGCCGATCGACGGCAGCAAAAAAAGCCACGCAGCTACGCGTGGCTTTTTTTGTTTGCTCGATGTTGGATCAATGCGCGCCGGCTGCCGCTTCCGCACCGGCCGCCGACTTCGCCGGCTTGGTCAGCCAGATGAAGACGATCAGCACGATAAACAGCACCGCCGAAATCCAGAAGATATCGTTGGCGCCCAACATTGCGGCTTGCTGCGAGATCACGCGTTCGATCACGCCATTGGCCTGCAGGTTGGGCATGCCCAGTTGTGTGTACTGGTTGATCGATGACGCATAGGCAGGGTTGTACGGATTCACGTGCTCGACCAGTTGCGCGTGGTGCAAGGCAGAGCGGTTGTCCCACACCGTGGTCGAGATCGACGCACCGATGCCGCCGAACATGATCCGCACGAAGTTCGACAGACCCGATGCCGCCGGAATCCGCTCGGGAGGCAGGCCTGACAGGATGATCGACGTGAGTGGGATGAAGAACATCGCCATTGCAGCACCCTGGATCAGCGTGGGAATCATCAGCGTCCACGTGTCCACTTGCACGGTAAAGCGCGAGCGCATCCAGAACACGAGTGCGAAGGTAATGAACGCTGTCGTCGCTACCCAGCGCGCATCCATCTTTGGCAGGTTCTTGCCGATGACGGGCGACAGGATGATGGCGAAGATGCCCACCGGCGCCATGATCAGGCCCGCGTCCGTGGCGGTGTAGCCGACGATGGTCTGCAGCCACAGCGGCAGGATCACCAGGTTACCGAAGAACAGCCCGTACGCCACCGAGATGGCGACGACCCCTGCGCTGAAGTTGCGGCCCTTGAACAGCGTCAGGTCCACCACGGGGTGATCTTCGGTCAGCTCCCACACCAGGAAGAACGCGAAGCCCACGATGGCAACGACCGTCAGCACCACAACCTCGGTTGAATTGAACCAGTCGAGTTCCTTGCCGCGATCGAGCATCAACTGAAGCGAGCCCACCCACAGGATCAATAGCGCCAGGCCGATCTTGTCGATCGGCAGCAAGCGTGTCGGCGATTCGCGGTCCTTGTAGATGACCCACGTTGCGTACGCAGCCAGGATGCCCACAGGGATGTTGATGTAGAAGATCCACGGCCAGCTCATGTTGTCGGAGATCCAGCCGCCGAAGATCGGCCCCATGATCGGCGCGACCAGCGTGGTCATGCCCCATAGCGCCAATGCCATTGAGCTTTTGGCGGGCGGATATGTCGACAGCAGCAGCGATTGCGACAGTGGAATCATCGGGCCTGCCACGGCGCCCTGGAGGATCCGGGCGGCGATCAGCATGCCCATATTGGGCGCCAGCCCGCACGCCCACGACGACAGCACGAACAGCAGGATGGACGTGACGAACAGGCGCACCTGCCCGAAACGCTGCGTCAGCCACCCCGTGAGCGGCACCGAGATGGCGTTGGCTACCGCAAACGAGGTGATGACCCACGTGCCCTGGTTCGGGGCCACACCCAGGTCGCCCGAAATTGCCGGGATCGACACGTTGGCGATGGACGAATCCAGCACGTTCATGAAGGTGGCCAGCGACAGCGCGACCGTACCGATCGCCAGTTTGGCGCCGGTCAGTGGCTGTAGCGGCTTGGGCGCGGCGGTTGCCATGCGTCAGACCTTGGGTGCGGGTTGCGAAGCGCGCGGAGCCGTTGCGGCCGGCACGTTGGTAGCGGCCGGTGCCGTGGCGCCGCCGCGGCCTGCGTTGGCGGTGATGATGCTGGCGATGACCTGATCGGCGTCTTTCCCGGCCTGGTCGTATACCGTCGTTTGCAGCGGCGAAGCCGTCGGCGCGGTGGCCAGGCTTTGGCCGCCTTCGTCATGGATGTCGACCTTGGCTTCCATCGACAGGCCCACGCGCAGCGGATGGTCCTTCAGTTCCTTCGGGTCGAGCGACACGCGCACCGGCAGGCGTTGCACCACCTTGATCCAGTTGCCCGTGGCGTTCTGTGCCGGCAGCAGCGAGAACGCCGAGCCCGTACCCGCCGAGAAACCGGCCACCTTGCCGTGGTACGTCACGCTGCTGCCATACACGTCGGCCACCAGTTCAACCGGCTGGCCCACGCGCATGTGGCGTACCTGGACTTCCTTGAAGTTGGCGTCCACCCAGAGCTGGTCCAGCGGCACGATGGCCATCAGCGGCGTACCCGGAGCGACGCGCTGGCCGACCTGCACCGAACGCTTGGCTACGTAGCCCGTGACCGATGCCGGCAGGCTGGTACGCGCATAGGCAAGGTAAGCCTCGCGGACTTTGGCGGCAGCCTGCAACACATTCGGGTGACGCTCCAGCGTGGTCTGTTCGGTCAGCACGCGGTTGCCCTGCAGTTGTTCCTTCGCAGCTTCCAGTGCAGATTGGGCAGCCTGCACAGCCGTTTGTGCGTGCGAGATTTCTTCCTGCGACACCGCGCCCGTACCGGCAATCTGCTTGCGGCGAGCTAGGTCGTCCTTCGCCTTGGCGAGATCGCTCTCACGCATGGCCAGCGTGGCGGTGAATGCGCTGGTGTTCGAGTACAGCGTACGCACCTGGCGCACCGTCTGCGCGAGCGCGGCTTCCGCCTGCTCCAGTGCGACGCGTGCATCTGCGCGGTCCAGTTCAATCACGGGCTGGCCGGAGGTCACGAGCTGCGTGTCATCCGCGCGAATGGCGACCACGGTGCCCGCCACCTGCGGCGTTACCTGGACGACGTTGCCTTGCACGTATGCATCGTCGGTCGACTCGAACCAGCGGCCGTACAGGCCCCAGTAGAGGCCGTAGCCGACGCCGGCAACCACCAGTGCGGCGGCCAGCGTGGTCAGCATGCGCTTGCGCTTTCCGTTGGCATTGCCGTTGCCGGCGGGCGTTGCCGCGGGGGCTGCTGGTGCTGGGGCAGCGGACGGTGCGGCTTGGGGCTTGTTGTCACTCATGATGTTGGCTCAAAAGAATGCGTTGGAACGATCAGTTCAGTTCGGGTCAGCTGTGCGATGCGGCGGCCAAAGGTTTGGCGCCAGGGAGCTCTTCTGCCGTGTAGCCGCCGCCGAGGGCCTTGATCAGTGCCATCTGCGCGTCGAGTCGGCGTGCCTGCAGATCGGTCGCGAGCTTGCGTTGCTGCAACACGGTCGTCTCAGCGTTCAGCACGACCAGTTGCGTGCCAAGGCCGGCGCTGTAGCGCGTGCGTGCAAGGCTGTAAGCGCGCTCAGCTTCGCTCAGTGCAGTGCGCTGGATCGTGATCTGCGAATCAATGCTGTGCAGCGTAGTGATCTGGTCAGCGGTGTCGTGCAGGGCTTCGGTCAGCGTCTGGTTGTAGCTTGCGACAGCGGCGTCATAGTTGGCGTACTTGCCGCGCAGGTTGGCCCGCAGCTTGCCGCCTTGGAAGATCGGCAGCTTGAGCGCCGGGCCGATACCGAGCTGACGCGATGCGCCAAGCAGCAGGTTTTCCGGCGCAATCGAAGCCAGCCCCAGGAATGCAGTCAGGCTGATATCCGGCAGGAACTGCGCCTTGGCGACGTCGATATCCTTCGACGCGGCTTCCACGCGCCAGCGCGCAGCCACGAGATCCGGGCGACGGCCGATCAGGTCGATGGTTAAGTTGTTCGGCAGCCTGGGCGTGGCTTGCGCAAGCAGCGTCGGGCGCGTGATCGTGAGGCCGCGGTCCGGACCCTTGCCCAGCAGCGCGGCCAACTGGTTGCGTGCCAGCGTGATCTGCTCGTCGACTTGTTCAAGTTCCGTTTGTGCAGCGGCCACATTGGCGCGAGCCTGCGTGGTTTCAACTTGGGTATCGAGGCCTGCGCGCACGCGTTGGCTCGCCAGGTTGGTCAAATCCTTGCGCTGCACGATTGCACGTTCGGCCACGTCGCGCTGCGCGTAGAGCGCGGCCAGCTTGGCGTAGGTGCGTGCCACCGTGGTCGACAGCATCAAACGCGAAGCCTGGCTTTCCGCTTCCATCGATTTGTCGTCGGACAGCGCAGCTTCCAATGCGGAGCGATTCTTGCCCCAGAAATCCAGGTCATAGCTCACGCCAAGCTGGATCTTCGATTCTGTGAACCAGCGGCCCGCCAGCGGCGTGCCTTCAAACATGTCGTATTCCGACAGGCGCTGGCGCGTCATGTCGGCATCGAGCCCGACACTTGGATACAGGTTGCCGCGTACCACATCGGCCATCGCACGCGAAGCACGCACGCGAGCAAAGGCGACTTGCAGATTCGGATTGTCCTTGATGGCTTCGTCCACCAGCGCGCGCAGTTGCGGATCGTTGAACTGGTCGACCCAGTTCTGCGACGGCCACTGACCGCCCTGCGAGGGCAACGATTGCGCGCTCGCCAATTGGCCCGGCGTTGTCAGCGTCTGCGTGCTGTGCGAATTGCCGAGGTTCGCGCAACCGGCCAGCACAGCCAGCGTCACAGTGGAAAGCGCCACGCCCAAGCGCGCCGGCCATTGCACGCGCGGACTGCCGACGCGGCTTAGGGGCGAAAGTGCCTGGGGGGCGGAGTTCAAGGCGTTCATGTTGTTTGATGGGTCAAGCGATCAAGGGGCGGAAAGCGTTCGGTGCTGCGGATGCAATTCAGGCAGAGCGGCGTCAGTGACCGGCGGGGCGCACGCGATGCCCCTCCGTGGCGGCGCCGTTGTCGAGAATGCGCTTGAGAAGCCCGCGCAGCGTATCGACGTCGCCCGAGGTGAAGCCAGCAAAAAAACGGTTCAGCACGTGCGTATAGATGGCTGGCATGCGGTCAGCCAAGTCACGGCCGGCTTGCGTCACCTCCAGATGCACGACGCGGCGGTCGGACTCGCTGCGCACGCGCTCGATCAGGCCTCGCTTTTCCATGCGGCTGAGCATGCGCGTGAGCGAACCGATGTCGGTGTTCAATTCGCGGCCGAGGTCGGTGGCGGTTTGGCATCGGCCGTTGGCGAGAAGCACCAGGCAACTGGCCTGGGAATGCGTCACATCCATCGCGGCAACTTCCTGCTCGATGGCCATGGACAGCGCCGTCTTGGCGCGCCCCACGAGGTAGCCCACGCTTTCGCACATGCGGTAGTCCTCCACCCGGAAGAGGGTTCCGGCAGCAACTTCGGTGGCGGGTCTTGTCTGTTCGGACATCTTATGTATGCACAATCATTGTCCGGACAAATATACGAATTGACGCAGCAAACAGCAAGGTACTGAATGTGTGATTCCAATTTTAGAAACAATCAGTGATTCAACGAGCACTTGTACAATGTTCCTCCATCGATTCGTCACGGAGTATCATGTCTTGCGCATCGCAGCATGCTAGAATGTCAGGTTATTCCGCGAGCTGAATTTGGGTGCTGTCCCGGGCTCGTGTCACGTCTTTTCGAGTTCACATCCCATGCGCGCGCTTCGCAACATCGCCATCATTGCCCACGTTGACCACGGCAAAACCACGCTGGTCGACCAGCTCCTTCGCCAAGCCGGCACGTTCCGCGAGAACGAGCAGATCGCCGAGCGCGTGATGGATTCGAACGACATCGAAAAAGAACGCGGCATCACGATCTTGGCCAAGAACTGCGCGGTCGAGTACAACGGCACGCACATCAATATCGTCGACACGCCGGGGCACGCCGACTTCGGTGGTGAGGTGGAGCGTGTGCTGTCGATGGTCGACGGCGTGCTGCTGCTGGTGGATGCAGTAGAAGGTCCGATGCCGCAAACGCGTTTCGTGACGCGCAAGGCGCTGGCCCTGGGCCTGAAGCCGATCGTCGTGATCAACAAGGTGGACCGCCCGGGTGCGCGTCCGGAGTGGGTGATCAACCAGACCTTCGACCTGTTCGACAAGCTGGGCGCCAACGACGACCAACTCGACTTCCCGGTGGTGTACGCCTCGGGCCTGAACGGTTACGCCGGCCTGACCGACGACGTGCGCGAAGGCGACATGAAGCCGCTGTTTGAGACCATTCTCGACAAGGTGCCGCAGCGTAACGACGACCCGAACGGTCCGTTCCAGCTGCAGATCATCTCGCTGGACTACTCCAGCTACGTCGGCAAGATCGGCGTGGGCCGCATCACGCGTGGCCGCGTTCGTCCGCTGCAGGACGTGGTGGTCAAGTTCGGCCCGGAAGGCAACCCGATCAAGGGCCGTATCAACCAAGTGCTGAAGTTCCGCGGCCTGGAGCGCGAGCTGGTGCAGGAAGCCGAAGCCGGCGACATCGTGCTGATCAACGGTATTGAAGAGCTGGGCATCGGTTGCACCGTGTGTGCGCCGGACGCCCAGGAAGCGCTGCCGATGCTGAAGGTGGACGAGCCGACGCTGACGATGAACTTCTGCGTCAACACCTCGCCGCTGGCTGGCCGCGAAGGCAAGTTCGTGACGAGCCGCCAACTGCGCGACCGTCTGGACCGCGAGCTGAAGTCCAACGTGGCACTGCGTGTGAAGGACACCGGCGACGACACGATCTTCGAAGTGTCGGGCCGCGGCGAACTGCACCTGACGATTCTGGTGGAAAACATGCGCCGTGAGGGCTATGAGTTGGCCGTGTCGCGCCCGCGCGTGGTGTTCAAAGACATCGACGGCGTGAAGTGCGAGCCGTTCGAGCGCCTGACTGTGGACGTGGAAGACGGCCACCAGGGCGGCGTGATGGAAGAGCTGGGCCGCCGCAAGGGCGAACTGCTCGACATGGCGTCGGACGGCAAGGGCCGCACGCGTCTGGAATACCGCATTCCGGCCCGTGGCCTCATCGGCTTCCAGGGTGAATTCCTGACGCTGACGCGCGGTACCGGCCTGATCAGCCACATTTTTGACGACTACTCCCCGGTCAAGGAAGGTGACCTGGGCGAGCGTCACAACGGCGTGCTGATCTCGCAGGACGACGGCGCTGCCGTGGCCTACGCGCTGTGGAAGCTGCAGGATCGCGGCCGCATGTTCGTGTCGCCTGGCGATGCGCTTTACGAAGGCATGATCATCGGTATCCACAGCCGCGACAACGACTTGGTCGTCAACCCGATCAAGGGCAAGCAGCTGACCAACGTGCGTGCGTCGGGTACCGACGAAGCCGTGCGCCTGGTGCCGCCGATCCAGATGTCGCTGGAATACGCGGTGGAATTCATCGCCGACGACGAGCTGGTGGAAGTCACGCCGAAGAGCATCCGCCTGCGCAAGCGTCACCTGAAGGAACACGAACGCAAGCGCGCATCGCGCGAAGAAGCGGTCTGATCGCTAGGCGATCTGCCAGAAAAACGCCCCGAGGTTTCGGGGCGTTTTTTTTGCTCGGCGATAACGCTGGTGCTATGCCTCAACGCGCGCGAACGCTTGCGTCAGATCATCGATCAGGTCTTGCGGGTCTTCCAGTCCGATGTGCAGGCGCACGATCGGGCCGGCTGCAGACCAATCCGTGCAGGTGCGCGTGCCCGCCACGTTGCTGACTGTCGCAAGGCTCTCGAAGCCGCCCCATGATGCGCCGATGCCAAACAGCGCGAGGGCATCGACGAAGCGCCCGGCGGTTTGCAGATCGGCTTGGGCAAATTCGAACGAGACCAGTCCGTTGGTACCGGTGCAATCGCGTTGCCAGAGGGCGTGGCCGGGGTCGTCGGGAAGAGCGGGGCAGAAGACCCGTGCGACTTCCGGCCGTGCTAGCAGCCAGCGCGCAATCTCCAGCGCGTGGCGTTCGTGCATGGCGAGGCGCGCGGCCAGCGTGCGCGTGCCGCGCAGCACGAGATAGGCATCGTCAGGGCTGACCGCCACGCCTTGGGCGTCGCACATCGTAGCGAGCGTTTGCCAGCACGCCTGTGTGGTGGTCACCGTGCCCATCATCACGTCGGAGTGGCCGCTCAGGTACTTGGTCGCCGCCATGATCGACACGTCGGCGCCCAGTGTGAGTGGGCGGTATTGCAGACCGGAGCCCCACGTGTTGTCGGCGACGACCAGCGCCCCATGGCGATGCGCAATCTCAGCGAGCGCGGGCAGATCGCACATCTCATAGACAAGCGAGCCGGGGCATTCCACGTAGACGAGCTTGGTCGTCGGTTTGAGCTGCTGTGCGACATCGCTGCCGTCGGCGTAGAAATACGTCACCTCCACGCCCCACGGGCGCAGGAACGTATCGACGAAATGACGCAGCGGCGGGTAGACGCAATCGGCAATCAATACGTGATCACCTGGGCGCGCGAAGGCCAGGAAAACCATCGAGATGGCGGCCAGGCCAGTCGGGAATAGCCGCGTGCGATAGCCGCCTTCGAGTTGCGCGACAACATCTTCCAGCGCAAAGCCCGTGGGGTTGCCGCGCGCGCCGTAGGTAAACATGCGTTCGGTGCCGCGACGGCGGCGCGCGTCGTTCATCTCGCCCATCGAATCGAACAGCACGGTGGAGGCGCGCACAACGGGCGGGTTGACGGCTCGGCCGCCTTCAAAAACTGGCGAGGTGCCGCCCTTGACGAGGCGAGTCGCGAGTCGGGTTGCCAGTGGTGGCTCGATTTTCTGCGATGACATGGTGAGTGGGCCTCGAAGGTTGAGCGTCATGACTGCGCGGCGCCGGCGCCCACGCGGAAGGCGCCAAGTTCCTGCGCATCGAGTTGGGCGAGGAGGCCGGTTTCCCAGGCCAGGTATTGCCTGGCCGCAGCCTTGTTGCCGTCGTGCCGATCATGCACGAAGAAGAGATAGTCGATGCAATCGGCGTCGGGCGGTGCGCTGTCGGAAGCTTCGGTGGCGTAGCCGGCGGCAGTCCACGCGGCAATGCCGCCGGCTAGCAGTTTGAGACGCGATGCGGCCTGCGGCGCGTGTGCGGCCCAATCTGCTGCGGCGAGCTGTGCGATGCGCGGGTCGTCAGCGATCAGCACGGTATCGCGGTCAGCCGCCAGGGCAGGCAAGCGCGGACGAATGGCCCATGTGGCGCCCGGCACGTGGGCGCGGCGGAAGCCCATGCTGGGGCGCAAGTCGACCACTTGTGCGGTGCCGGCCGCGAGCGCGGTGGAGAGCGCTTGCGCACTGATTTCCGGTAACGGTTGCGGCAACAGGGTGGGGGCAATCGGCAGGCTCGCGTTGCTGTTCAATCCCTCGCGCAGCACATAGGCATCGTGGCCGAGTTGCCGCAGCCAGCTTGCAACAATTGGCGCGCGCACGCCGTCGGCATCGAAGAGCACGAGGCGGGCATGACGCACGCCGACGTATTGATCGGTTGCCTGGATCAACTGCCCGCCCGGCGCATGCTGCGCACCTGGCAGGCTGCCGCTGGCGAATTCCTCGGGGGTACGGACATCGCACAGGAAGACGCTGTGTTCGTCGTGTGCAACCCAACGTGCGAGCGTTTCTGCATCGACCTCTGGCACTGCAAAGCGGGCAGCGAGTTGCTGACTGGCCTCGCGCATGTCCTTGACGGTGGCGGGCGGCACGACGTCGGGATAACGGCGCGTGCTGCCGTGCTCCAGAGGCAGGTCTTCCAAGTACCAGCCTTGCGTTCCGTTCTCCAGTGCCATTACCGGGTTCGGGATGCCCAGGTTGATCAGCGTCTGAGCGCCGATGATGCTGCGTGTGCGGCCCGCACAGTTGACGACGATCGGCGTGGTTGCATCGGGGACAAGCTCGCGGATGCGCAGCCCCAGTTCGCCGTTCGGGCAGCAGATCGACGACGGGATCGTCATCTTCAGATATTCGCTGACGGGGCGGCCGTCGACGATGACGACGTCGTCGCCGCGTTCGCGCATGGCCGCAAGCTCGCGCGCCGTGACGCGTGGCGTGTGGTACGCCATCTCGACGAGTTCACCGAAGGTTTTGGACGGCACGTTGACGCCGGCAAACAGTGTGAAGCCCGCGTGTCTCCAGCCTTGTGCGCCGCCTTGCAGCACGTGCACATTGGTGTAGCCGATGGCGGTCAGTCGTTCGGCCGCGCGGTCGGCAACGCCATCGTTGTCGTCATAAACGACCACGCGCACGGCGCGGCGAGGCGCGAGCCGCGGGACATCGATCTCAAGACGGCTGTACGGCAGCGGGATGGCGTAGAAGAGGTGGGCTTCGCCGTACTGGCCGTGCTCGCGCACGTCGAACAGCGCGATCTCGGCGCCGTCGTGCAGCCACGCTTTCAAGGTCTGGGCGGTAACGAACGATGTCATATCGATGCGAAACGAATCAAAAGGGTGAGCGCGCCCCTCCGCGCACGCAGCGCGGATTACAGGCAACGCGATTCGGGTTGCGGCTAGGCGGTTAGCGGCGCGTCTTCACGCCGATGCCCATGGTCTGGTAGCGGCCGGTCGCCAGGTCGAACGTGATGCGCTCGGTCAGCGTTTCGAGTGCGCGTCCGTACATGTGCAGATGGCGGATGGGCGCCTCGCCCTTGATCTCAACCGCGTGGATGTCTTCGGCTGCCAGCGCGATGCCGGTACCGGGTTCGACGACGACGGTGTCGGTCATTTCCAGCGTGCCGACGCCGGGTGTGGCGCGGTCGTCGGTGCGGCGGTAGACGTAGTTGTATTCCGTGCCGTCCACGGCGGCGATGCAGGCCCACGTGGTGTGGTTGTGCGGCGTGATCTTCTTGCCCGGGCGCATGACGTTCAGGTACAGCGCGTAGGTCTGGTCGGCATCTTCGTGAATCAGGTAGCGGGCTTGCAGCTCGCCGTCGCTGGGAGGCGGGAAGTCGGTTTCCTGCCAGAACTCCGTGCGTGCGGCGAGTCCTTTGACCTGTTCGAGCACGTCCGCCAGTGCGGGGCGTGTTTCACCTTCGGGTGCAAGTGCGGCTTTCATGGCGGTAATCGCATCATTGACTGCCGCTTGGCGTTGGTGAGGAAGAGATGTGGACATGGATGGATTCTCCTGAGGTATTGGGGCGCCTTGCGTTGTATTACGTGGCGTTGTTGTCGTTGTCGTTGTCGGTGTCAGGCGACGAGTTCAGCTATGCGCGGGGCCGGCCGCAGGACGTCTTGCAGAAAGCGCTGCGCACGCGCGTGCTTCGGTCGGCTGAAGAACTGGTCAGGCGGCGAGTCCTCCAGCAACTCGCCCTGGTCCATGAACCAGACACGGCTCGACACATCGCGCGCGAAGCCCATTTCGTGGGTGACGATCATCATCGTGAGACCGTCGTCTGCCAGCTGGCGCATCACGTGCAGAACCTCTTGCACCATCTCGGGGTCGAGCGCGCTGGTCGGCTCATCAAACAGCATGAGCGGCGGCTTCATCGCCAGCGCCCGCGCAATTGCCACGCGCTGCTGCTGGCCGCCCGAGAGGTTCGCGGGCATCGCGTCGATCTTGTGGGCAAGGCCGACCTTGGCAAGCAGCGCTTCGGCTTGCGCCGTCGCTTCGTCGCGCGACAGACCGAGCACTTTGGTTGGCCCGAGGATCAGGTTCTGCCGCACCGACAGGTTCTGGAACAGGTTGAAATTCTGGAACACGAAGCCGATGCGCGCACGCAATTGGTTGACGCGTACATCGCGTGCATGGACATCGCGTCCTTCGAAGCGGATACATCCGCCGTGGATGGCTTCCAGCCGCGTGACCGTGCGGATCAGCGTGGATTTGCCCGAGCCCGAGGGGCCGCACACCACAACGACTTCACCGCGTTCGATGGTGGCATTGATGCCTTTGAGCGCGTGGTAGTCGTCGTAGTACTTGTCGACGTTTTCAAATGCCAGCATGGGATGTGGTCTCCGGCAAGGGATTGTTCCTAGGCGAGCCCTGCGCGATGGCGGGCAATGCGGCGCTCCAGCTGCCCCGCGAAGCGCGAGATGGCGAAGCACAGAACGAAGTAGAAGGCTGCCAGCACGAGGAAGGTCTCCAGTGGCTTGGTCAGCGTGATGGTGTTGACCTGCGCCGCCGAGTACGTCAGCTCCGGCACGCCAATCACATAGGCGAGCGACGTTGCCTTGATGATCGACACGAACTGGTTGACGATCGACGGCAGCATGTTGGTCAGCGCTTGCGGCAGCTGTACGTAGCGCATGCTCTGCAGCCAGGACAGGCCGTTCGAGCGCGCTGCTTCCATCTGCCCGCGCGGCAGGCCCTCGAGCCCGGCGCGCACGATCTGCGAGAGGAATGCGCTCTCGTAGACGATGATCGCGCAGACGGCCGTGGTGAACGCCGACACTTCTTTGCCCACCAGCAGCGGCACCGCAAAGTAGGCCCAGAAGATGATCATCAGCAGCGGAATGCCGCGCACCAGGCGAGACCAAACACCGGCAATACGACGCAGCCAGCGCCACGGGCTCACGTGCGCCAGGCCGATCAGCACTGCAATCGGAAACGACATCACCAGGCCCAGCACCGAAAGCACCAGTGTCACCGCCACGCCGCCCAGCGGCCCATTCGGCCACGACCCGACCAGAAACAACGCCAGATAGTCATGCAGGATTTCAAGCATGGCGTCAGACCCCCAGTGGCGTCGTGCGTCGCTTGGCAACGCGATCCGACAGCGACATCAGCGCAAGCGTGCCGAGCAGATACAGCAGCGTGGCGATGAGGAACACATCAAACGTGCGGAAGGTGAGGTTGTCGATCTGCCGCGTGCGGTAGAGCAACTCGTGCACGCCGATGGCCATCGCCAGCGAGCTGTTCTTGAACAGCAACAGCGCCTGGTTGAGCAGTGCTGGCAGCGCCACACGAATCCCCTGCGGCAGGATCACGTAACGCAGCGCCTGCAGATGCGTCAGCCCGATTGACCACGCCGCCTCCTGCTGCGTATGCGGGATCGCACGCAGGCCGGAGCGCAGGTCTTCGGAGATGAACGCGCCCGAGTTCAGTGCCAGGGCAATCGCCGCGAAGAAGAACTCGGTGTTGCCGGCGTTGATCCATACCTTGAGCAAGTCCGGCAGCAACTGCGGGATGCCGAAATACCACACCAGGATCTGCACCAGCATCGGCACGTTGCGGTGGTATTCGACAACCACAATGACGAACGCCTTGAACACGCGCACCGGCAGCGCACGCAGCGTTGCCAGTGAAACGCCAACGGCGATGGCCAGCAGGCCCGAGACGACAAACAGACGCAACGTGGTCAGGATGCCGTCCCGCAGCAGGCGCAGGTAGCCGTCTTCGAGCAGGAACGAGAGATCGAACATGTCGGCCGCCTTGGGCTTACTGCGGCTTGATCGGTTCGACCTTGTAGTCGCGCGAGAACTTGTAGATCGACTTGGCGCCGAGCCACTTGTCGAAGCTCGTCTGCAGGCCGCTGGACTGGTCGTAATCCGCCAGCACCTTGTTGACGGCTGCCATGAGCGCGGGCTCGTTCTTGTTCATCACCACGCCCCAGCGTTCTTCATAGACGGGCGCCGTCAGCAGGCGATATTGCTGGCCGCCTTTCTGCGCTGCCTCGTTGGCAAAGCGCGCCAGCACGAGCTGCCCCGCCACCAGCCCGTCGACCTTGCCTTGCTGCAAAGCGAGATACGCAGACGAAATATCGTGGAAGGTCAGCAGACGCGAATCCGGCAGGCGCGTGACCGACACCGCTGCCGAGCTGGAACCTTCGGATGCGGCGATTTTCTTGTTGGCAAGCTGATCGAGCGTCTGGATGGGCGAATCAGCCCGCACCAGCACGCGGATTGGCGCAACGAAATATTGGTTGCTGAAATCCACTTGCGCGGCGCGCGCTGGCATCCACGCCACGGCAGCGGCCAGCACATCCACGCGATGTGTCTTCAGTTCAGGAATGCGTGCGTCGGTTGACAGCGCGCGGTGCTCCAGCTTGACGCCCAGCCCCTTGGCCAACGCGCTGCAGACATCCACGTCAAAGCCGACGATCTGCCGCGTGGCGGCGTCGGGAAAGGCGTAAGGCTCGCTGGCGTTCTGCGTGCCGCAGACCAGCGTGCCGCGCGATTTGATGTCGGTCAGAGCGTCGGCGTGCGCCACACCTGCCAGACCAAGCGTGCCCAAGGTCAGCGCCGCACCGGCTTGTGCCCATTTCCATACCCACATGGTGTTCCTCCTTTGTATGAAACCGATTCAGTGTCGGACCGCGATTCCCTCGCGGCTCGGGTGTCTGCCTGAACGTATTGTTCGTTCAGTGTTATTTGTGTTTCCGGCAGGTTATCGGCCAGAATTGCGCAGAACAATTTAATTCTTGGCTGGAATTGATTAGGGCTTCTGAAGTATCGGGATCGAAATGCGAAATCTGGACATCGATTTGCTGCGCACATTCGTAGCGATCGCACAGCACGAGACGTTTGCCGCAGCAGCGGCACGGGTGGGGCGCACGCAGTCTGCGGTCACGCAACAGATGCAGCGGCTGGAGGAGGAAATGGGCTGCGCGCTGTTCGAGAAGCGCGGCCGCCACAAGATGATGACGCCCGATGGCGTGCGGCTTGTCGCTTATGCGCACAAGATCCTGGCGCTCAACGACCAGGCTGTGCAGGTGATCCAGACGGGTGGGCCGATCGAGAAAATCCGCATCGGCTCACCGCATGACGTGGCCGATTCGATCCTGCCGAATCTGCTGCGGCGGTTGTCCAAGCTGTCGCCGGAATTGCAGATGGAAATCAACGTTGGACGCAGCCCGTTCCTGATGGACGCGTTGCGCGACAAGACGCTAGACCTGGCGATTTCTACGCGCTATGACGATGCGTTTCCCGGCATCAAGCTGCGCACGTCGCCGATGGTGTGGATCTGCGCGGAAGATTTCATCTTCAATCCCGCCGCGCCGGTGCCGCTGGTCATGGCCGACGAGTTGAGCCTGTTCCGCCAGCTGTCGATCGAGTGCCTGGATGCGCACCACATTCCGTGGCGCACGAGTTACCTGTCGCCCACGCTGACGGGCATCAAGGCTGCGATCAGCGCGGGGCTGGGCGTGACGGCGCGCACGACCGAATTGCTCGACGCCAACATGCGTGTGCTGACTGAAGCCGATGGCCTGCCGCGCCTGCCGGAAGTGGCGTTTTATCTGTACGTGCAGCCGACGTGCACCAGTGCCGTCCTGCGCGATCTGTTCGATTCCACCGATCGCGTCGCCACCCGCTTCGGGCCGCCGTTCATGTGAGCGGCATCGCCTCGGCCGTGACTGCAGCGCGCGGGCTGCGCCACTCCGGCGGTTTCCACAGGTAGCGAATGTCCCGGTCGCGGAACACGTCGGCCCACATGTCGCGCCATTCGTGGAATGTGAGGGTGATCGGGTTGTGTGTGTGGACCTGCCGCGTGATGCCGAAAACTGGTGCATCCTCCTCCGGTACGAAGCTGCCGAACATGCGATCCCAGATGGTCAGCACGCCGGCGTAGTTTCGGTCGATGTACTGCGGATTCTTCGCGTGGTGCACGCGATGCACCGACGGCGTATTCACATACTGGCCCAGCCAGCGCCAGAAGCCGGCGTAGCGCGAATCCAGCGCCCCAAGCCGCGTATGGACGAAAAACTGGAACGCCAGGTTCAGGCCCACGGCCAGGATCACCCAGTCCGGCGTAAAGCCGATCCACGCAAGCGGAATCCAGAACAGCCACATGCCGGAAATCGGATAGGTCAGGCTCTGGCGGAATGCCGTCGAAAAATTCATGCCTTCCGACGAATGGTGCGTCACATGCGAGGCCCACATCCAGCGCACGCGATGGCTGGCGCGGTGAAAGAAGTAGTACAGGAAATCCTGCAACAGCAGGAGCAGGGTGAATGACCACCACGTCTCGGGCACCGCGCGCAGGCCGTGGCTGTACGTCCATGCGTACACCGTCTTGATCATCAGCCACAGGAAGAACGCATCCGACGCCTGGTGCATGAGCGCGAGGCAGGCGTTTGAAACGGTGTCCTTGAAGCTGTAGACGGACCGGTCGCGCTTGCGCCAGTACCACGCCTCGGCGCCGATGGTCAGCAGGAAGACCGGCGCGAAGGCCAGCAGAATCAGGCCGGGGTCGAAACTCGACGCGCCCGGGGCGGCGTTGGCAGGGGTCATTGGATTGTTGTGATGTGTGTCGTCTCCAACCGGCAGGTATACGCCCAACACCCGCGCTGCGAAAGGGGCAGGCTAGAGCCCTTCCTCGCTTCAATACGCGGTCGTGTACAGTGCGTGCCGTTATTCCCACAACAACATCCGAGACATGCAATCCGCCGTTTCCAATGCGCCCCAGGCTGAAGTTCAACCCAACGTGATCGCCGAAGTACGCGGCGGCATCGGCTGGCTGACGCTGAACCGGCCGCAGGCGCTGAACGCGCTGTCGCTGGAGATGATCCGCGCAATGTCGCATGCGCTGCTGGCGTGGCAGCACGATCCGGAAGTCCACGCTGTCATCCTGCGCGGCGAGGGCGGCAAGGCCCTGTGTGCCGGCGGCGACATCCGCTTCTTCCACCGGGCCGCCACGGCCGGCGATCCGCAGCTCATCACCTTTTTCGCCGAGGAATACCGCCTTAACCACCTCATCTTCAGCTATGCCAAGCCCTACATCGCGCTGATGGACGGCGTGGTGATGGGCGGTGGCATGGGCATCTCGCAAGGCGCATCGCTGCGCGTGGTGACCGAGCGCACGAAGATGGCCATGCCCGAAACCAACATCGGCCTGTTCCCGGACGTGGGTGGTGGCGGGTTCCTGGCGCGCGTGCCGGGTCATGTGGGTGAATACCTGGGGGTGACCGGGCAGATGATCGAAGCGGCGGACGCGCTGTCGGTCGGCCTTGCCGATTGCCATGTCACCACCGAGGCGCTGGCGTCCATCGTCCAGCGTCTGCGCGACGGCACCTGGGGCAGCGCCGAGCAGATCGCCGCGTGCTTTACCGAAGCTGCATCGGCGCCCGATGATGCCAAGGCCATCATCGCGCCTCACCGAGAGGCGATCGATGCCTGCTTCAGCCAGGGCAGCGTGCAAGGCATCTTCGCGGATCTGGCCGGCAGCACGGATGCCGAATGGGCCGCGCAGACCGCGGCGCACATGGCCAAGCGCTCGCCGTTGATGATGGCGGTGACGCTGGAGCTGATCCGTCGCGGCCGCCACACCACGTTGGCAGATGAACTACGCCGCGAGCTGGACATGATGACGCACGTGTTTGCTGAAGGCGACGGTATCGAGGGCATTCGCGCACTCGCGGTCGACAAGGATCATGCGCCAAAGTGGAAGCACGCGAACATCGACGCCGTGCGTGACGATGAAGTGGCTGCGTTCTTTATCTCGCCGTGGCGCCATGAGCAGCATCCGCTGCTGGGGCTGACGGACTAGAACCGGTAAACTGCGCGCCTGGAATTTGAATCGTTGATCTTGCTGTGACCGCTGAACGCCCCACGCTCAACCCTCGCCGCTTGTCGGTGGCCCCGATGATGGATTGGACTGACCGACATTGCCGGTTCTTCCATCGCCAGATCTCGCGCCACACGTGGCTCTACACGGAAATGGTGACCACCGGCGCGCTGCTGCACGGCGACGTCCCGCGCCACCTCGATTTCGACGAGGTCGAGCACCCCGTGGCACTGCAGCTCGGCGGCAGCGAACCTGATGATCTCGCCCAGGCCGCGCGCCTCGGCCAGCAATGGGGCTACAAGGAAATCAACCTCAACTGCGGCTGCCCGTCGGAGCGCGTGCAGCGAGGCGCGTTCGGCGCGTGCCTGATGGCCGAACCGAAGCTCGTCGCCCAGGGTGTCAAGGCGATGCGCGACGCGGTGTCGATTCCGGTCACGGTCAAGCACCGCATCGGCATCGACGCCATCGAGACCTACGATTTCGTGCGCGATTTCGTCGGCACCATCGCCGAGGCGGGTTGTGAGACCTTCATCGTCCACGCGCGCAACGCCATTCTGAAAGGCCTGAGCCCCAAGGAAAATCGCGAGATTCCGCCGCTGCGGTATGAAGTCGTTTACCAGCTCAAGCGTGATTTTCCGCATCTGGAAATCCTGCTTAACGGCGGGGTGCAGACGCTGGAGCAGATCGACACGCACCTTGCGCACGTTGATGGCGTCATGATCGGCCGCGAGGCGTATCACCATCCGCATCTGATGGCGGTGTTCGATGCGCGGTACTACGGCGCAGGCACCGAGGCCCTCACGCGCGCAGAGGTGGAAGACGCAATGATCGGCTACGTCGGCCGCTGGGTAGAGCGCGGCGGGTATGCTGGGGCGGCGGTGCGCCACATGCTGGGGCTGTATCGTGGCGTGGCGGGCGCGCGGGGCTGGCGGCGCGTGCTGTCGGATTCCAAGGCGCTTGGCCGCGTCAAGACGCTGGCCGACGCCCACGCGCTCTTCGACGAGGCGCGGGCGCACCTGCGGCGCGGCGAAGAATCGAACGATGAGGCGGTAGCGGTTTGACGCACGAAGGGGTGGGGTGCCCCGACCGCTGAATGAAAAAAAGCCCGCGAATGCGGGCTTTTTCTTGAATCTTGGGGTGACTGATGGGATTCGAACCCACGACAACCAGAATCACAATCTGCACCGTCGAACAAGCAGCCACAAGGCTTTGCAGCTATTTCGTGGGAATACTTTCGTGAAATAGGGCTGCGTATTTGTTGGGTTTCAGAGCGGTTATTCCCACGAAAAACGAGCCGTGCTGATCAGTGAATTTCACAGCGTCGAATTCTGATGTAAGTGCATTTCAAGTCATGGCGCCGAGGTTGCGCTAGCATCTGCCCACCACAAAACATGAAGAAAAAATGAAGGATCAGCAGCTGGATTTCATCGATGGCCTGCGCGGCATCGCCATCCTGATGGTGATGGGAGTGCACACGGCGATCACTGTAGCAAGCATCTCGCCGTTCTCGAACCAGGCCGTGTTCTCGTGGCTGCTGATGGGCGCGCGCGGCGTGCAACTGTTCTTCATGGTCAGCGCATTCACACTGTTCATGTCGTGGAACGCCCGCAAGGGAACCGAGGCGACACCCTGGACCAACTTCTACATCCGGCGCGCGACGCGCATTCTGCCGATGTGGTGGATCGCTTGCCTGCTGTACATGCACGCATATGGAAAGCCGCTCAATGAAACTGTGGCGACCGCCTTTTTCTACTTCGGGTTCATGCAGCACGCGGTGCCCTCGGTGATTCCGGGCGGCTGGTCGATCTTCGCTGAAGAGGTCTTTTACTTCTTCCTGCCGGGGCTCGCGCTGGTGCTGACTACCACGGGGCGCGCCGGTGTGTTCTTCGCCGTCGCTTTGGTCGGGCAAAGTCTTTGGTGGACGGTGGCGGCCATCTACAAGATCCCGACTGCCAATGACGCCGTGTTCTACATGCCTCTTAACCACCTGTTTGCGTTCGCGGCTGGCGTCTTCCTGTATCAGATATGGCGCAAGCTGCCGAGCGGAAAGATGGAAGGCATCCAGTACGACGCGCTGGCGCTGGCCTCAGCTTATTACTTCTGGACGTACAATAGCGAGGTCCTGTTCGGCAGCATTCCGCTGTTCTTCATCTTCGCTGGCGCGATGGTGAATTCGCCGCTGTTCGGGCGCATCGCCCGAATGAAGGCCATGGGAACCGCAGGCAAGTACTGCTACTCGGCCTACCTGCTTCACTTTCTTGTTTTCGGGAAGGTGGCGGCCATGATCAATGCCGCGATGGCCGACCAATCAGCGGAGATGCGGATGATCGCCGCTTACCCGATCGTGGTGCTGGTATCGCTGGCGTTGTCCGCTGTCGCATTCAACGTGATCGAGAAGCCGGTTATCAACCTCGGCAAGCGCATCATCGCGTGGCGTGAGAATGGCCGCGCCAACGCGGCGCTCACTTCGTCTTAGGCTTCCAGCCGCACACCTTCGCGCCTGCCTTGTTGTGCGCCAGGATAGCGGCTGCCGTCTCATCCGAAAGCACGTCCGCCTTGGAAACGTAGATTGGTTTCGTCCAGTCACACGCCGTATCAACCGTGCGCGTGACGATGCGCGGCTCGGGCTCAGTCCCTTGACCAGTCGTTGCGCAGCTGCTGAGCAGCATCGCCAGGTTTGCCAGCAGCAATGTCGTTTTCCACATTTTCGCGCTCCTTTACAGCAGCGGCGCCGGCCTGGGCCGCTTGCTCGTTCGCCTTGGCTGTAGCCGATTCCACAGCCGATACCTTCGCCTGAGCCTCTGCGGTCGCCTGGTCCGCCTTGGCCGATGCTGTCTTCGCCTGCTGGTGCCGGAACATGCCGAACACAACGGCCAGCGCGGCCAAGATCCACGGGCCAATCTTCGTCAGCAGATCGATCGTCATACAGCCCCCTGTGCTTGCGTGTGGTTGACGCCCCATTCGGCTGGGCGCGGCTTCCCCGGGCGCCATACGCGCTGATACAGCGCCCATGAGCCAATGGGATCATCAATGGACGGCAGCGGCTTGGGATCGGTCCAGAGCAACAGACGCGCAGCACCAGCGGCCAGAACGTCGTCCGTTTCCAGAGCGCTATAGATGGCCACTGGGTCGTGGGCGACGTCGCGCGATGCGCACAGCGCCTGCAGCTGCGTGCGCGTGCCAGGGAACAGAAAAAGGCCCCATACGCCGCCGCGCGTTGCCGGCGTACCTTGCTCGTTCTGCCAAAGTCCGCGAGCTGGGCCCGCAGGCTGTTGGCGTCGATACGTGAGGTGCGATTCCTGCAAGCCGATCGACAGCAGCATCACGCGCGCCTGATCGCTCGTCATGCTCGGAGGCAACAGCGCAAGCGCCGGATTGATGGCGTTGGTGAGCGCGTCGGCCGGCGTCATGTCTTCGGCTCCTGCATATCGTCCGGCTTACGGAAGAACCGCTTGATGGCCTCAAGTACCGCCGCCTGCCGGATGCACTGCGCGGCAATGGCGATCAGCACACCGGCGATCGGAGCAAGCTGCTGGCCGTGCTTAGGGAACAGCGAGACGACAACGGGCGCCAGGTCCGGCCAGTGTTCGTCTACCACCGGCACCGCCGCCAGCAGGATCACCGTCACTGCACCGCTGCGGAATGACCATCGGCGCCACACGTCGCGCACATCGTCGACAAAGAAGCTGCGAATGCTCATCGTGCCCACCTCTTGATCTCGGGCCGCGCCGACGCGGCATTGCTCATAAGCAGGTTGCGAACGTCTTTCAGGTCGCTGCTTATGTCTCGCAGCTGCTGCGTCGTTTCGCTTTTCTGCTGAACCTGTGTCTGCTCGATCCGCGTCATGCGATCGTCTTGGTTCTGTTCGCGCGCCTCAAGTCGATCAACGCGAGAGATCACTGCGAAGTAGGCCGCAGAAACCGCTACGATTCCGCCTATCAACGCCATGACCAGCGACTGCACGTTGATGGTCATGTCCAGCAAGCGGCGCCCAGCGCTCGGTGAGGTCTGTGGTTCCATAGGCTTCCTCGTCAAGCATCGATCGGAATGCTGATGTGATCCAAGTTCACCGAGGCGGCCGAGCCTGACTGGAGCGAAACGACGCCGGCGGTGTTGATCGCGACCACAGCGACAGCACCGTTGGAAACGGTGGGGAAAAGGTACGTGCCGGTAATGGGCGCATATCCGGTGGGCAGCGTGAAGATGGTCCCAGTGCCACCCGTCACAGTGCCCTTGAGGCGTACATGCTTACCGAGTTTCCGATAGCCGATCGTGTTGAACGGAGCGCCGTAGGTGTTGCTCCAGCCGGCGCCGAAAGATGGCGTCGTCCACCCGGATTCTTCATAGAAGTTGTAGCCGCCCGACGCATCCGAAATTTCCTGCACAAGCGTGTTGTGCGTGAACTTCAAAACGTCATTGCTGACCGCCCCGGAGCGGAACGCGATACCGCGCACTTGAGGCGTTGACGAATCCTCGACTACGGCATCGATCTGGTTTCGGTTGCCATAGACATCGATGGCGAACGATGCGCCAGCTGCGCCCGATCGGCCGTCCTGCCAGCTATTGACGAACCACTTGCCGTTGTTGCCGCCGATCAGCACCGATTGCGCACCGCAATTCTTGCTATTCACGCGGTACGTGTTCCCCTCTGATGCATTTGCGCCGAGGGCCTGAACTTCATGCACTGCCGGGCCGGTTGTGCCCTGAGCGGTCACGTCAAGCTCAGACGAATAGCACTTCGCTGTGATCTGCACACCGGCAATCGAGCACCCGTTGATAACGGTGATGCGGAAGTTGTTGGCGCTCGAATAGTTGACGTTCTGGTTTCCGTAGACGAAACCGGTCTGTGTGGGGGTGTCGATGACAAAAGTGCCGACGTTTCCAACGCAATTGTCGAGAACGCGCGCGCCGTAGTTGCAGCGGCTGGATGTGCAGTGGAACTCGTTGTAGCTGCTGCTGTTGATGTCGAAGCCAGCAGGATTCTGGGCAGAGAAACCGCAGTTCTCAACGTAGGCTTGCACATAGCCATAGTTGGAGTTGATGAACGCGCCGAAACCGCCCTGCCAGCAGTTGACGCCGCGCACATCGCTGATGTGATAGTTCTTGGTGTTCGTGAGCGCGATACCCCAATCCGTCAGATCGTCTGGAGGTGTCGTGCGGTTGGAGCGGTTACCGTCGAAGGTAATGCCGCGCACCACGATGCCCGCAATCGCCGTAGAAGCGTTGCCGTAGGCTAGTTGGCCAACATCACAGACATTCCCCTCGCTGACGTTGCCGCCGGTTGCAGTTCCATCGGTGAAGGTGTAATTGAGCGACTTGCACTGGAACTGCGTGCTGCTCAGCACGGCCGTGACGATATAGCCGACGTTGTATGCGCTCGCGGACGTGCCCTTGATGCTAATGCCTTGGCCGACAAATACGCCGCTCGGTGTTGACGTGGTGACGGTGGCGACCTGGCCTGCCATGCTGAACGACGAAATGCTGTATGTCGTCGCAGGAAGAACAATCTTGGTGACAGATGCCCCTTCGCCGATAAGGCCAGAATTACTGGTTCGGATTGCCACACTGCCGGTGTATGTGCCGGCAGGAAGATAGGGAATTTTCCCGGCAATGGCACATATTGCTTGTGCTGCTGCAATCGCAGCGCTCTGGCTCGCCGATACACCAGCCGTCACGCCAAGCAGCGTTATATCGAACAATGCACCCTCGGCGCGCTTCCACCGTGCGCCGTCAGCAGCCACAATCGTGCGCCAACCATCATCTGCAGTCGTGGTATCGCTGAGATCGCACCAGTAAAAGCCGAACCCAGATTTCGTGGAACCGTCAACGAAGGCGCGCGTATAGAGCGTTTTCGAGATCGTACGCAACGTCGCAAAGGAATCGACGACGCGGTTGTTTTTGGAAAGGAGGAAGGAAGCGAGCGTGCCGCCATCGAAGCCGATCATGGCCGCGCCGCCGGCGCCGCTTTGCGAGCTAAGATCAGCGCCCCCCACGCTCGAATCGACGGTTTGATCCCAAATCAGGCTGCCCGTCGAGTCCTTGAGAACTTGCCGGTATGATCCAGTACCCCAGATGACCGCCTCGCCACGTGCGTCGAGAACAATGGGATTGGCATTCGGCACCGACAATGCCTGATCGGAAAACGTGTCCTTGCGCGTGGTCGTGTTGACCACATAGAAATCAACAGTGCCGCCCGACAGGGGGCGCCCATTGGCATCGACGAACTGGACTTTCCCCTTCGGAACCATTGGCATGATCTATATTCTCCGTATCACAAAGCCGATTGCATTGACATGAGCAAATTCGTGGTTTCTCTGGTCGCTTCTGGGCTATTCACGCTACTGCTGCGGCTGGGCGCGGCCTGGTATAGCCGCCCCACCGATCCCCGGAAGGAGCGGCAAAAGCTGATTGACCGAACTGAACGATTGGGCGCTCGGCGCGCTCTGGATCTGGCCGGCAAGCGCCTGATTCGCCGCACGTTCGTTGAGGAACTGTGTGATCGAATTGCGGGCGATGTTGATGCCAGGAAGGCCGCCGACCTTTCCAGCCATCTGCGAAAGTAGATTCATGACGGCCGCACCCGTGTTCGAGTTGTTGACCGCCGAACCAGCCGGCTGCGCCTGCACGTTCGCTGCCACGCGCCCGATCTGCTTCAACTGAGCAACCTGCTCAGGCGCAAACAGGGCATTCAGCTTTGCGTCACCGAGAGAGTTCAGAGCCTTATTGAAGGCCGACTGACTGAACGTTCCGATCTCATCCGATGCGCCGTTGAGCGCTTTCTGCTTCAGGTAATCGACCACCTGCGAGCGCAGCGCGTTGCCCTGGTCTGGCACGAGGCTCATCAACGAATTGACATCCCCCACGTTGCCGTTGAGCACATAGCGCTTGAAGAAGTTGTCGGGCACTGCATCGCCGTTCACCACCGCTTTGAGCGCAGGGTTGTTGTCGATCGTGCCGAAGCGTTCGGCGGCTGCTTGGCGAGCCTGATTGAACGCCGACATCGCGGCGTCACCTGAGCCCGACGGGCCGCGTGCGGCAGCTTGCGCGGCCGTCACCATCTGATTTCCACCAGCGGCGGCACTATTCAGTGGCTGCGCCTGATCCAGCGCACTGCGCAGCGCGCCCAGCGCAAAGCGCTCGTTCCCGTTGCTCGACGCTCGGATGTCATTGCCGAGCAGCGTCTTCAATTGCTCGCCGACGCCCACCGTCAGCGGCATTTCGCCCGTTGAAATCTTGTTCAGGATGCCCCGGTAGTACTCGGGCAGGAAGGCGTGCGCCATGCCCTGGTCGAGCTGACCTAGCGCTGTGTCGGCAAACTGGCGCCCGTTGAGCGGGATGTCGCCGCCGTTGAGATTGCGCGCTTGGGTGTAGAGCTGGTCGACGTTGCTGCGCATTGCGGCGTCACGTGCTGCCAGCGAGTCGATCATCCCCTGACCGGCTTGGAACTGGCCCGGCGCACTCTCTGCGCCGGCCTTATTCAGCGAGTTGACCAGCGCTGTGTTTTGGTTGGCAAAGCGCTCCATGAGCGGTTCGCCCGCGCCCTGCACGCCGCGCAGGTTCTTCTCTGCCGTGAACTGCGCCGCGTCGCGTGTGGCTTGCCCCAGCGTCAGGCCATTGCCTGCACCCAGCACTGCGTCGCCTTCAGCCTTCCGCAGTGCCGATGCCGCATCCAACGTTCGGCCAGATCCCAGCGCGTCGGCTACCTGCGTGCGCACGCCGTTGAGAATCGACTGCGGGATGGCAGCCAGATCAATGCCAGAATCACGCGCAGCCGCAGCAAGCACCTGATCCGCGTTTGCCATGGTCGCTGCTTGGCCACCTGGCAGCATCGACTTCACGTTCGCGACGATGCGGTTTGCGGCAGTGGCCAGTGTGTCTCCCACCTTACCCAGCGCTGAACCAACAGCGCCGCCGGCAACACCGCCGAGTGCGCCCATGGCCGTGCGCGCTCCAATGTCGGAAAGCGTCGTATTGCTGTCGGTCGGCTGCAGGTTGGTAGTGACCGCACCGGCCAGCGCATTGCGGCCGATGGCGGTTTCGAGCAGAGGAGAGAGCACCTTTCCGGCGACGCCTCCCACCTTGACCGCGCCGTTGGCAATCGGGCCGGCTACGAGGTTTGCTGGGTTGGCCATCGCGCCCGCAACGTCATTCACGATGGATTCGGTGCCTTTGTTCGGCGTGGGCGTAACGGCATCAACCCCGCGCCGCAATACTGCACCTGGATCTTGCAGTTGCGCGCCTGTCGCCATGTTGACCAGAGCATTGAGGGGATTGCCAACGATGCTCACTGCATCGGCCACGCCATGCCCAGCGGCGCGAGCCGTCAGGCCGATCTGCCGGCCTAGCTGGTCAAGGAACCCGGGTTGATCCTGCTGGGACACCGCTGGCGATGCCGCTGGGGCTTGCGAGACGGCCGTCGGTTGCGTTGTTTGCGCCGCCTGAGGCGGTTGCTGCGTCGCGGCTGTCTGAACGCCTTGCAGGCGTGCAGCGAGGGACGCCGGCATCCCTGCAGCAGCGGCATCAACAATGGGAGCAGGTGCAGAAGCGGCAACCGGCGCTTGTTGTGTCCCATCCGGGATACCGAGGCGCGCGGCCAACGATGGCGGCATCGGCGCCCCCTGAGTGTTTCCAGAGTCAGCACTTGCCACGGCGTCCCCCATGCGTCGAACGAGCGCCACCGCGCCCGCGAGTTTGTTCCCGTAGGCCGGGTCTTCTGCGTAGCCGCCTTTTTGCCCCGGACGCAGGCCGGCGGTGAATGCCGATAGGTCAGAACCCGTCCCCATCACACCAGGGAAGCGCCGACTCAGCAGGTCTGCATATCCGCTAGCGAAATCCTGCGGCGTCGCGTATGCGCGATAGCGATCCGTGCTGCCGGTCTGGTTGTCGACGGCGGCCACGCCACCGCCCGACAAGTCCTTGATGTTTCCCAGGTTGTTCGTGCCCGGAATTACTGAGCGGCCCCAGCCCGTTTCTAGGCCCCATTGCCCGAGCACGTTTGCCGGATCGACGCCCAGCGCCTGCCCAACCTGCTGCGCAAGCGGGGCGTTCTGGGCGATGAAGGCGCGCGGGTCGGCCATCAGTGCGCTCCTGCCTGCGTCTGCGGCGTAAGCCAACCGTTCTTCTCGGCTAGCGCCCAGGTAGCGTTGAACTTGCTCTGCTCGGCCGACGACATGCGGCTATACATGCGCTGCAGATCAGCATCGCTCATTTGCGACGCGACGAACGCGCGCGGGTCGACTTGCGCATTCCAGCGCGTTTGAAAGTCGCGGAAGCTGCCGGGCGCAGCGCCAGACTGTTGAAACGCCTGCGTCATGGCCGCTTTGTAACCCTCCAGACCGATCGTCATGCGCAGGATCTGGTCGTTGGCAAGGTTCGAGATCTTGTCGTTCGGGTTGCCGCTGACGGCTGCCGCCAGCTTCGAGTCCGATCCGTTGCCCATCGATGCCATCTGATTGGTGGCGTAGGCGGTCATCACCTTGTGGAACTCGTCGAAGTCGCGGACCTTGTTCATGTCGACCATGCCGCCTATGCCAGGCATATTGCCGACGATGGTCTTGAACTGGTTCCAGCGATCCTGATTCGGGCCCGTGGTGATGTTTTGCAGGGCTTGCAGACCAGTTTGCAGCTGCAAGATGCGCGTTGGTGCGCCTTGGGCTTCCGTGTACGCAGCATCGGCCGCTTTGGCGTCGAGCTGGCCGGTCTCAGCGGATGCAGCCTCTTGGCCAAGCTTCGGGCCGGTGGGAAGGAACGCGCCCGGCGCGCCACCGGCGCCACCGGCAGTTCCCGCGACAGCGCCAGGCATCGCGCCGCCCATGGCACCCCCACCACCGCCATAGCCAGGCGTACCCGGCACCAGCGAGCCCATCGGCACGCTGCCCGGCTGCCCGTTCTGGAAGGTGGGCACGCGCGCCGCAGCCTCTGCCGGCGTGAGCGTGCTTGGGATGAAGGTGCTGCTGCCGGTCGGCTGTCCGGTCATCGGGTCAAGCGAGACAATCGAATTGCCGGCGCCGTTGTTGATCACCTGCGTATTCGGCTTGATGTTCGCGATCATCTGCGCGGCCTTATCGGCTGCACCGGCCTGCGTCACCAGCCAAGAGCGCAAACCTTGCGGATCGGTCGGCATCGTCGCAAGCCGTGCGCGAGCCATGTCCATCGGCACCACACCGCTTTGCACGAGGCCGCCGATGGCGTCATAGACCTTGGCCGGCGTGATGTCCTTGTCGAGTAGCAGGCCGCCGTATGTCTGCCGCACCGAATCCAACTTCGCGGCATTGAAGTCGAACTGCTTTTTCTGCTGGTCAAGCGCCTGGCCCATGATCTGCGGCAGGTTGTACGCGCCCGGGCCTTGCGCCAGATTCGCAGACAGCTTGCCGTAATCGACTTGGCCAGTTGTCGGATCGGTCGAATCCTTGAAGGCCTGCGACGCGGCCATGTTGGCGTTGATCTGCTGGCCAAGAGCCTGCTGCTGAAGCAACGACCCGCCAAGCTGCGCGGCTTGCGCAACCTGCATCAGCGGATTCGTCGGCGTTGCGACCTTGAGGGGGATGGAGTAATCGAGCGGCATCGCTTACCTCAATAGGTGGGGTTCGGCCCGTAGTACGAGCCGCTTGCGCCGAACGGATTGGAACCCGTGAAATTTGAGCCGGAAGAGCCTGTAGAGCCCGAGCCATACATGCCACCGTTTGGCATATAACCGCCCATCAGCGCGATGCCACCGAGGCTGTTCAGACCGCCGGCGACTGCATTTGAAGACCCGACGCGGCCGGCTGCCGCAGCATTTGCGCCGCCCATGAGCGTGTCCCCGATGCTGTTCATGGTCGAGGCTCCGAGGCTGCCGGCGGTCGCTGCCGCGTTCTGTCCGCTGCCCACCAAGCTCCACAGACGATTCACGCGGTTGGCTGCCGAACCATAGTTCGTGTTGAAGGTGTTCAGGGCCCGGCTATAGACATCGTTGTAGGTGTTGTCGGCCAGCCCAGTTGAGTAGTCAGCGGCGCCGCGCATCGCTGCGCCCGAAGCACCCAGGCCCTTCGCTGATGCGCTGTTTTGGACCGCTTTCAGCCCTTGCTGGAGGGTGAACTGGTAGCCAGGCGTCTGCTGCGCTTGAGCAAGCGTGGGCGCGGTGAACGTCTGATTCAGGATGTTGCTTGGATCCGTGTTCCAGTTGGAATCGAAACCCATCGCGCGCAGCAAGGGATTGATGGCGTTGGTGCCGAGGTCAAGAAACGGTTTTAGGTTCTGCTGCGTCTGCGTCCACTGGTTGTTCTGCAGGTCGGCAACATACCGAGACGCGCCTGCCTGGGTATCTGCGGCGTCTTGCGCGCCGTTTGAGCTGATCATGGCGCCACCGATGGCGCCAACGCCGGCCGCGATACCGCCAATGGCTGCGCCAGAAAGTCCGAAAGCCATGATTTACCCCTTGAGCCGGTTGCGAATCAACTGCTTGTTATCTGGGCCGCCAAGCAGCTCGCTTGCCTTCGATTCCGTCAGAAGTTCAACGAGCTTGTCGGGGTCCGTTTCGTCAGTCGCAAAGAAGTTCGTCCACACGGCGTCTTCGAGTGCGAGCGCGGCGTTTTTCTGTCCCGGCGACACGGTGAGCGTGTGCGGCGCCGAGATTTCGACTGTTCCGCTATCCGTCACAAGCTGCAGGCGGCCGGCGGACAGCACAGCGAGGTTTTGGCGCTTGTGGATGGCTCCCACGAGCACGGTTCCCTTGGGGATGCGAATCTCGCGCGCGTACAGGCCTGGCGCGAAGTAATGGCGCACCGGGCAATCGACCTGCGGCTGTTCGTTGACGGCTTCCTCAAGGCGCAGCACCTTTTCGCGCATCGCCTTTTTGCGACCGCCGAAAGAAACTGCCGGCACGACGCTCTGCATGGTCTTCACGAGAAGAGGCCCCCAGCCATGAAGTGCACCGTGATGACGTTGGCGGTGCCGGCTTTGCCTTGCAGGAAATCGCCCACGCCCATCACTGGCAGATCGACATCGATCCAGCCATTCGCCGGCACCGTGTAGTTGGTGGGAACCAGTTGATTAGCGACGCCAGCAGTGCCGCCGTTGGGCACCGCGTCCAACTCCGCCGAAACTGCGACCGACGACGTGTTTGTCAGGCGCACGCGACCGCCTCGCAGCAGCGTTTGTGGCGCATTCGTCGTGACAATCGTGAAGAGCGTGGCCAGCGACGTACCGAGCTGCGTAGGCTGAAAGAGTTTCGAATAGGTGATCGACATGGTTCCCCCTTAGGTAGCCGCGCGGAAGGTGATCCCGTCCAGGCTGGCGAAGCTGTTGCTGCCCGTGACGAGCACGACATCGCCGGCCGCCCGGACATCCAGGCGTCCAAAGGCGTTATTGCTGACGACAGAGAAAAGTTCTTCGTTGGCCGGCCGGTAGCCAACAGGCAGCAGGAACATCGTCGCGTTGACGGTGCCGGACATAAGAACGCCACGCAGGTGCACGACGTTGTGCGGGTCTTTCCAATAGCCAGCCGGATTAAGAGAACCGCCGAAGTTCACCCACGAGTTTTGAAGGGTTGGCGCGTTCCATTGCTCTAAGACGGTCTGCGCCGGGCGAATTTCCGCGAGCATCCCCTCAATCTCTTCTGCGCGCCGAGAGGTTGCCTGGGGCTCTCCTGAGTCACGGGCGCCGCGCTCCATCGCATCAAGGCGCAGCAAGATTTCGCTCAGGTTCGGCGCCGGGGGAATCTGCGCGATCAACTCCTGCATCGAGCGCTGCAGATCCTGCACAGCGGGATCGCTCATCTGCACAGATTGGAAATCGGCCTGCGCCTGTAGCGCGACGATCTTGTCAATCAGGTCCGACACGTCGGAAGGCGGCACAGCGCCACCCGTGCGATCAAAAAGTCGCAGAAGCAGCTCGTACCACATGCGCGTTGGCGTGCCGTCCGGCATCGCCATGGGCATGCTCGGCGGCGGGAAGGGGTAGGAGTTATCGACTGCCATCACTCTCCACCTTCGGCACGGATATAGACGCCATTCAGCGCCGTGCGCACGCTGGGCGACCACGAAAGTTCGAAGATGCGCCCGCGTCCTTGGTCGCTCCCAAGGCGATTGAACTCGGCGCGGCGCTTGTACTCTCCGCGCTTGCCCAAGCTGCGGATCATCGCGTTGCCCCACGTCTCGCCGCGGGTGTCGGAGTAGCGCAGCGACACCATGGGCTCAACGTCATTCGCGCCGGCTTTACCCATCTCCATATCGACGGCCACGCGGTCATATGCCACGCGATTGCCATCGTTCCCAATGCACGCGCCAGAGCGAATGCAGATCAGCGGAGATCCCGCGTCGTCGAAAGCATCCAGCGAGATTTCGTATAGGTTGCCGTTTTCCCAGTCACCACCGAGAAGCTTGCCGTTCCACTTCGTGACGCAGGAAACGCGATGACGATGGAATGAGCCCTCTGCATCAGCCCAAAGGCGCTCGTTCCATTGCTGCGTTTTCAGGTCATAGATCCAGGTCTTGTCGGCGGTCGGGAAGGTGAGCACGTAGAACACGTGCCCGTCCGACTGGTACGTGTAGCCGATCGCATCGTCGAGGCGCGCATAGGTGCGCAGTTCTTCGGTAAGCGCTGGCGTGGAGATCATCACGGCGCTCATCTGCTCGGTACGGAACACCAAGCCTTCGCCAATCTCGCCGCCGCCCAGCCAGAAGATCGTCGTATCCGCGCGCGCCACCGAATAAGGCGCTTTGCATCCGTGCTCGATGAACGAACTCGGGTAACGCTGGAAGGTGAATGAGCCGGTACCCGCGTTGTACCAAAGCTCCGTGGTGCGCTCGCCAAACACCCAGATCGTGCGGCCGTTGACTTCCACAGCGACTGTCTTGTCTGGTGCTCCGTTCTTGGCTGCGATGTCCAGCGGGTCGAATTGGACGGCCAATGCAAGGGTCACGTAGAAGGAGCGCGTGCCTGGCTGGTTGAACAACATGAAGTCGTCTATGACGGCCACGTTGTTCGATCCGTAGAAGGCGGAATCGTTGATCTGCGCGAAGTTGTGCGAGGTCAGATTGACCGTGTACCCGGCGCTGCTCCCATCGACGATCACGAGGTCGATGCTGTTATCGCGCATGCGCACCGGCCCGCTGGCAGAGGCAATCGAACCGATGAGCGTTAGGCTCCAATCGGCCTTGATCAGATACACGTTCTTGCCAACGACGGCGAACAGTTCGCCATTGGACGTTGTGTACAGACCCCGGAAGCCGCGCACGGACGCCGTGGCGCGCGTGATCAGGCCAGGCATCGGGTAATACGTGACCGGGAATTCTGAGTCTTGCGGGTTCTGCTCGGCGTAGAGGTTCACGCAGCGCTGATTCGCCGCGATCACGCTCCGCGCCTGGTATGCGCCGGTCAGAAATGGATTCTTCATGGATACACCGCCGGCCAGTAGCCCCAACCGTAGTCATTGCCGCCGAGCACCGGGACCACGTTCTGGTTGCGCACGATCAACGCGCCTTGGCAAAGCGTCTGCACCTTGCCGCTCACGTTGTCCTTCATCGAGATCACGTAGGGCATACGGCCGAACGCGTTGGCGGTGTTGGTGGGCACGAACACGAGTGCCGTCTGCGCGGCACCCGGTGCGGTCACGGTCAGCGATGGATAGACGTAATTGGCGAGCGTGAGCGTCACCGTCTTGCCGGTCAGGTCGACCGGCAGCGATCCATCGTCCGTGTCTTTCGCATAGACGTTCAGCAGGACTTGGAAGTCGTCGCCGGCCCACACCTCGATGTCGCGGCGTTGCGGCGTCTGATCCAGGGCGACCGAGAGCGTGACATCCATCAGAAGTACTCCACTTTCACGGGCTCGCCACCCTTCGGCGTGCGCACGATCGCGTTGATTTCACGTTCGGCAAACTGCACCCAAGTCGGGTCTGCCTGCTTGCCGAAGTCGTTGGCGGCCAAGAAGGCGGCCATCATCACGTAGGGCTCTTCGGCTTCTTCCGGCAACTGACCGATCTGCCAGCGCACGCGCTCGTCCTTGCGGAACGACACGTGCGCGGCGCGCAGCTTCTGCTTGGCGACGGCAATGTCTTCCGGCGCTGCAGTCTGGCCGGCGCCGAGTACGCGCAGCTTCTGGAGCACGCGGTTAGCGAGATCGGTCTGGGTTGCCATATCAGGCTGCCGGCGGCATCAATTGCGCTTCCAGCTCGGCGATACGCTGCGTTGCGGCCGTCAGCATCTGGCCGCGCTCGTCGAGTTGCGATTGCAGGTCGGCGATGGTGGCCATGGCCTGCGTCAGTTGCGCACTCAAAGCGCCCACTTCGTCGGGATCAGCTGCGGCCGTTTCGCTCTGAGCCGGCGCGCGCACGCCCTGCACCTCGAAATGGGGATGGCCGACCAGATTGCGGGCGAGATCGTCTGACATCTTGACAACCTCATCTTTCGGGCATTCCACGTCGCCAATCGTGATCGACGTGCGCGCTTCGTTCTCGGGATCGCCGAGGTATTTCACTTTCGCCATGCTCTTGCTCCGGTAGGTCTGGGCGGCCGGGAACGCGCCGCCCATGGATTAGCCGCTGCTTAGGCGAACGGCGGCAGGAAGATCACCGTGACGGCGACCGTGCCAGTCGTGGCACCAGTGGCGGGCCCAGCGTTGACCTTCGCCACAACCGGCCCCTTCGAAGTGAGCGTGAAGGGGGCAGCAGCAGGCTGGTTCATGCGTGCGACGCCGCCGGCTTGGCCAACGTTCGAAGCAGCGATGTACCGGTTGGCAACAGCGGCATCACCCACGTCAAAAGTGATGGTCGGCGTGCCGTTGGTATCGAGATCCGAGGTCGACAGGATCACGTCCAGCACAGTCGCGCCGTTGGGAAGGTTGGGCGTGCTGATGGTGTCGCCTGCAGCGAGAGCGGCGGTCAGGGCGAAAACGCCGCAGATCGCCTTGACTGCGTGACCGTCACCAACACCGGGAACCATATCTGCGGCCCCGGTCTGAACTGCGGTGTATGCGGTGGGCATGGTGTTGCTCCAAAGAATGAGGTTGCGGAAAGGCTCCCCGAAGGGAGCCGATCAGGCGCTAGGCGTTATGCGTCGCCGACAGCCGGTGCGTAGACCGTCAGAACGCCGTGTTGGATCAGGTTGTCCGTGTCGTTCGTGCCCTTGCCGAACAGCAGCTTTTGCACGCCGCGAATTTCCTGAACGCCGACGCCATTGCGGTAGCCGTAGTCGCGCACGTTCGTGGTCGACTTCGTGCGCTGGGCCCACGCAATGCCGAGTGCTTGCGCGCCGCATAGGAAGTTCGCGCCGACCTGAATGCCGCCGGAACCGGCGCCCGGGATGTAAGGCAGTTCCGGGATTTCGCGGATGATCACGCCGTCCCAGACCAGCGAGCCGCCAGTCCACATCGGGTTTTCGTCCATGCCCTTGCCTTCACGCGGACGAGCGTCACGGTTCGCGTTCTGCATCACCGGGTCGTTCTGGATGTCGCGGAACGCCATCGAGTTCAGGAACATCACGTACCACTCTTCGTCGTCGTTCAGGCGAATCGGGCGAATAGCCGGGGACGCGAGCTGTGCACGACGCTTGGCCAAGCTGACAATGCTGGTGGTCATCTTGTCGGTAGCGTTCGTCAGTGTCGCCAGTGATGCGCTATGCGAGTTGCCGACGTTGTTCGACACTTTCGAGCCGAACAGCACACGATCGCTGTTATCGGTCAGCCATGCGTCTTTCTGAGTGCCGGTTGCACTCGCATAGGCCACGCCATTGATCGAGCCCAGCGCCGTGATCACGTCGTTGCGCATGCGTTCCATCGCCCACAGCTTGAGAGCCATGCGGCCAGCGTTGCGCAGGTCGATCGCCGACTTCTGCTCGTCCCAGTCGGTGACGACGACGGCGTTACGCAGCGGCGCGACGGTCACGGCCATGGAGCGGCTGTCGAGTTCTTCCTCGTTGCCTTCCAGAACCGTGTTGCCGGTCACGCCATTCGACTTGAGCTTGCGCACGTCGGCAAACGTCACACGGTCGCCAGGCTTGCGCGACAGATCGTCCTTGAGTTGGATGATCGAGTTTTCGTCCGTGCCCATGTACCGCTTGAAGCGGTTTTCGCGCACGTATTCCATGAAGAACTGATCGTCCCACTGCTGGGGAGTCAAACCAGTACGGGCTTGGGTTTCCATTTCTTACCTCTTGACGAAGAGATTTTCGAGAGGCGACGGCCCAGACCATGCAGGCGCAGTGCGCGGCGCGGCTGAGCGGCTTGTCGCCAGCGATTTCGGGAGTGCGGGGGCAGCAGCGGGAGCAGCGGCAGGTACCGCGGCCGGCGCTTGAGTCTGGGAAGAAGCGGCTTGCTCAGCCTGCAACTGCGCCATGAGTTCGTCGCGGAGCCGTTGCTTGTAGGCTTCGGGGTCCGATCCGATCTCTTCCATGGCCTTCATGCGCTTCGCTTGGTCGTACATCCATTGCCACGGATGTCGTTCCTGCAGCAGTTGCGCACGCAGCGCCGGGTTTTGCTCTGCCGCTTTGCTGAACACGGCGAGCATGTCGTCGACATCCTGGTGCTGACTACGCACCATGATTTCGGACATGTTCATGCGTTCATTGACAAGCGCCAGCTCCGGCGTCAGTTGCGTCGGCTCCGATTGCTGCGTGTTGGCTTGCGGTTGCGACTGCTGCTTCTGCAAAGCCTCCAGCGCGGCTTCGGCGCGGATCGCCTTTTCCTTCCAGTCTTGCCGTCCCTTGCGTTCTTCTTCGAGCGCTTTCAGCGGCACCATCTTGTTGGGTTCTTGTGCCGGCGTCGCACCGTCCGGGTCGGCGCTCGGTTCTGCTGCGGCCGGTTCGGCTGCGGCAGGCGCTTGCGTCGTCTCGGGCTCGCCCGTGGGCGGTTCATTGGCCGGTGGCGTCGGATCGCTTTGCTGTTGCGGCGCTGCGCTCTCGTCCGTCTCCGGTGCCGCTGCACCGCTCAAAACCTCGTCCAAAGTTGCCATTTGCTGCGCTCCATCACGCCCGATTTACCCCGGCGGCAGGTAAGTCACGCCCGACAGCCCGGCGGCGGCTACTGCATCAACTTGCTATGTCGATCACAGCGGTGGGCCGCTGCGCTTCGGTGATGTTCTTCATCGTTTTCGACTGCAGCTCACCAACCTGGGCGCGCGTCTTCGCGATGTCCGCCATCTGCTTGAGCTGGTCGAGGAAAGAGGGTTGTTCAGGTGCCGGGGCCGGCGTGGTCTGCTGCGCTGGCATGTCGTTGGCGGCCAAGTTGATCTCGCGCACGGCCTGCGCTTTCGCATGCGCGGCGCGCGCGCTCGATTCCTCTGCCTGCGCATTCGTCTTGGCGACGTTCGCCTGCGCTTGGGCCTGCTGCATCTGCTGCGCGCCTTGCTGTGCCTGTGCCTGCGATTGCTTGGCCTGCTCCATGAGCGACAGGAGCCGGTCCTTGTTGCGCAGGCTTGATGCCTCGATAAGCACCTCGGGCGGGAACGGAATGCCCGAGCTGGCGAGCTGCGTCAGCATCTGGAACTGCTCGGCCTGGATGTTTGCCACGTCCGGGCCTTCCTCGATCGTGATGTCCACATCGAGCCCGGTGATGTCGTTGTCGCGGCGCACCACCGTATCTAGGCGCGGGTCATTCGGCTGCAGTTGCAGGCTTTGAGCGATCTGTTGGGCCTGCGCGGGGTCCATCATCGAAAGCTCGTCGGCGAGGGTGATCGGCTGATTGAGTCCGACCCAGCGCAGGTTCTTTTCGTCGTCAGTGACGCGAATCCATGTCGGCCCCGTCCAGAACTGACGAATGCGGCACCACGCGGCCTCCATGATTTGCTGCGTCCACTGGCGCAGGTCATCAACGATCGGCTCGACCTCGATCGCGCCGCCGGCCTGCTGCGCTTGAATGGCGCGGCCAGATTGAATGCGCGGATCTTTGCCAGCCATTGCGGCGTTCGGGCCACTGGCCTGCATCTCGCCCGTGGCGTGTTGCAGCAGTTCGAATTGCGCCTGTGCCATGTCGCCCGTAGGCAGCACGCCGAAATCCTGGTTCAGCACACCGCCGGCCTCAACCTCAAGGTGGCCGTCAGGCTTGGCCAGCTCGCGCTTGGCCTTGTCAACATCGGGCACGGCCTGGCGATTGCCGAACGTCTGGCGCGTGCTGAGTAGATGCAGCGCCTTGCTGCGGCGCTTGTTGATCTCGTCCTGCAGGCTGATTTGATCGCGCACGTGCCCATAGCGCTGGTTCTCACGGTCGACGTAGGCCGAACGCATGATCAGCGAGCAGGAAGGCGTCCCGTAGGCGTCGGTGTACGGCGACGGCATCGGATCATCCAGATAGCCGCCCTTGGTGAACGTTGCCATCCACCATTGACCGTCCTGCAGCCAGTGCATTTGCACGATGCGCACGCGCGTACGGCGGTTATCTGCCCAGCGCGTGAACTTCGGCCGATCGTCGTAGGTGTCCGACATCGAAACGCTGTTGAGCGTGTATTCGATCGCGTCACGACGGTCCGGATATGCCTCCAGCGCTTGATCGCGGTCTTCCCAGATCACGATGCCCTTGTATCGGGCGTCGCTGAAATCCTTGGCGCGGCTGTAGGCGTCGTAGAAAAGGCGATCCCATGGAACGCGTGTGATCTTGACGCGGTATTCGCCGTGCGCATCAGGCTCGACCGTGACATCGGCGCCGCCGGTGCCCTCGATCATCATTTCCTCGAAGACGTCCGAGCGCGTCACGTCGAAGCGGTTCTGGTCAGCCACGAAGCGCAGCGCATCGGTGGCGGCCTCGCTCATCTGCTCATGCTGTGGCGTGCGCGGGAACGCCTTCGGATCGCTGCGCAGGCGACGTTCGAAGCCGCGCAGGTACTCGACCTTGCGCTTGATGTAGTTGATCGTGAGCGCCGGCTGTCCGCGCTTGGCCAGAATCGCCAGCTCGGCCGGCGTCCATTGCTTAGCGTCGTAGTAATCGCGGTCGCGTTCGGCCAGGTGGCGCGCGTCCCACGTCATCTGTTCCGATTCCTCGAACCAGCGCACGAGCTGCGTCACGTTCGGCGCCTGATAGCCGATGTCGTCGCCCAGCGGTGCGTCCGGCTGGTTGTCGGCGCGCGGAGGGGTATTCATGCCACTTTCCACGATCCCTCCGCTTCACGATCGGTATTGCCAAATGCGCGATCCCACGAATCGACCTCGCGCGGGGGTGCTTCAACGACGGGAACGATGGCGGGATGAGCATCGGCCAGCGCGCGCCCGATCAGGCTGCCGGCGTCGACTTCATCGTCATGACGGCCAGTCGGGAACTGCACGTATTGCTCGATCACGTCGTCGCCTTCCGGGCCTTCCGGAATCCAGACGCAGCCGGACGCGGCCATGCCCTGGAACGCTTGGGCCTTGACCTGCTTGTTGCTGCCGTGGGGGGTAATAGGTTCGACGCGGACGAACTGCTTCTCGGCACGCATCTGCTGCGTAATGAAGCCGGCGGATGCCTTCCAGTTGTTGTCGTCTTCTGGGAACCACGCGAGCGGGCGGTGCCGTGCAATCAAGCCCACCTGACCCCGCTCGCGCTTCCCAATCACGCGCTCGGCCAGCTTGTCCATCGTCATGTGCTCACGGAAGCCGTCGAGCAGATAGACGTCGTTGTTGGCCGCCACGCCCCAGACGCGCACGCATGCGAAGTCGTTGCCATCGCCGCCGGCTGGCGCGTGGTCGCTGGTCATGTACTTGTTGAGGTGACGCGGCTCATCGCCCTTGCGATAGCGGCGGAACCACACGCGCTGAAAGTAGGTGCCCTCATCGGGCGTCGGCTTTTGCTGGTACAGCGAGAACCACGTGCGGCGGTTCTTTTGGAAGGGCTTCCAGTGGTCGAGGCTGAACCACTCGGGCCACAGCGATTCGCCGATCTTGCGGCCCAGCGGATCGTCCAGGCGGTCAGCGATGGCCGGCAGGCAGATCACGTGCCACACGCGGCCATCGCGCCCGTTAAACACGCCGGATTCGCCGTCCCAGTCTTCTGGCAGGATGCGGCCGGCCAAGTCGTCCTGGTGCCACCGCGTCTGAATCAGTATCTGCGGCGCGCCCGGGATGAGACGCGAGCAGAAGTCATCGATGTACGCGTCCCAGGTCTTTTTGCGGATGGTCTCGGATTCGGCCTGTTCGCGGCCCTTGATCGGGTCATCGATGATGCCCAGCGATGAACGGTTACCTGTCAGGCCAGACAGCAGGCCGCCGGCCATGTACTCGCTGCCGTTGGAAAGCGTCCAGTTGTGCGCGGCGGCGCTGTCGCCGGTCAGCGTCAGGCCGGTCAGGCGGTGAAATGACGGTGACTTGATGAGCTGGCGCGCGCGGCGCCCTTGCTTCTCAGCGATCTCGCTGGCGTAGCTGGCGAGGATGACGTTGCGCCGCGGTGCGCGCGCCATGAACCACGGCACGAACACAACATCGCTGTAGGTCGATTTGGCGCTGCCCGGCGGCATCAGCACCATGAGATTGGGCACCGTGCCGGCCTCGACGCCCTGAAGCTGGCGAAGCAGCAGCGCATGATGCGCGGCCATCTTGCCGATGCGCATCATCGTGAACTGGTCTTCGTCGATCGCGTCCGTGAGCGGCACGGTCGGGATGTCCACCATGCAAGCGAAGTCGATCAGGCTGCGGCGCGCGAGTTCTCGGCGGGCGGCCAGCACGTCTTGGATGGTGAAGTCGGGCGCGCCCATTACTTGCTCTCGACGACGCGCACAGATGCCAGCGCGCGCAGCTGCTCTTCGGTGAGCGCGGTGACATCCAGCTTCTGTTCGTGCTGAATCGGGCCGCCCTTGGCGCCTGTGTGCTCAAGCGCAACGCGGTCGCGCCACTGCTCCGGCTGCCGGTTCTTGAGCCAGTAGATGCAGGCGGTAACGTCGCCGCCCTTGGCCTTCTCGTAGAGCGCGCTGACGACTTCGGAATCGGCCTTGAGCTTGCCGGCCTTGCACGACTCGGCGAACGCCTCGTGCTTGTGCTTCCAATTGCGTAGCGTGCGGTCGGTGACGCCGAAGAAGGCCGCAATCACGTCGTCGGTCGCGCCCAGCAGGCACAGCTTCTTGGCCTGCTCGGCGTACTCGGCTCGATACGACGTTTCGCTGCCTCGCGGCATGATCACCCCAGTGCTTTATAACTGGAAGTGATTATTCGTCCTTGGCTTAGACGAGATTTTGTCTAATTCGGCGGGGAATGGTGCGCGATGGGCAACAAAAAACCCGCCGAAGCGGGTTTTGAGGGACCGGCGCTGATCTCCGGCATCGATGCTCGGCTCACTCTCCCACCACACTGATCCTTGGGAGACTACGCAACCCTTGCGGGTTTCGGCCTTATGGCCTCATCAGGCGTAGAAATGGATCAGCTTGGACGCCTACTTGCCGAGCGTTGGCGTCGTATGCTCTTGCGCATCAGCCTGCGCATTCCCTCAAGTAAAGTGCCAATTCTTTTTATTGTTCAATGGATCTACATTCGTTTGCCGATCTCAGCGGCTGCCAAAACGATAGCACGCCTGGTGGCTCCATCAATTTCACCTTCATCGCACTTGACCATGCCAAGGCGCGTTTCTGCGATGGCAGAAAGCAGCCCGACTGTCACGCTCATCTGCAGCTTCACCGCCAGCCGCAGCGCGTCGCCATCGTCAGTGAGCGGGTTCCACGTCATACGATTGCCGCCACCATAGAACTCCAGCCCAAAATCTCCCTGACGTACAGCACCATATCCAGGATCGATTGCCGCCGCCTTGGCCGCCAGTTCCAACAGTTCTCGGTTGTCCACGTTCTCTCCTATCGCACAGTGATCGGATGATACCGCGCAGTAATCGGCGCCTCTGCGCCTGACAGCCCGGTCTTGGCCGACCAATGCGCCAACAGGCACATGCCCACGGCATGCGTCGGCTCGACGCCGTTCTTATAGGACTGCAGGGATGTGCGCGGGATGGATGTCACTGCGGCCAATTTATACAGGGAGCCACCATCGCTACATAAATCGGTCAGCACGCGGAACCAGTCGATGCGCACAGTGAGCGATGGCGCTTGCATCGCTGCCCTCAATTCGTCGTGCGCTTCTGGTTGTCGCGCCACTCGATGAACGGGCGGCGGACGATGGAGTGAAAAAGCCGTGCAGCATCTGGATTGCTGTCGATCTGCCGGCGGCTTTCAACCTGACACGCCAGGCGGATGAACTCGGCCGCATCGTCGACCGTGATCGGCTGATGCGCGAGATCCTCCAGCCACGCTCGGAACAGCGGCTGCGTGGGGAGGATTCCGGCGAGGCGTGTCAGGCTGGCGGCCATATCAAACGCGCACGCGCTCAGTCATGCTGGTGATGAGTTGGCGAGCTACGTGCAAGCGCTCGATGATGCTATCCAGCGCTTCGACGTGCGGCGGCTCGGAAGTCTGCGGCTGTTGGGCCGCGCAACCGATCGCCGTGCCCGGCACTTCGATGACGCAGCTCAAGCGTTGCTCGAGAAGAGCGCAGGCCTCGAACAGATCGGATAGCGCGGAGCTGGCTTGGCTGATCTGATCGCCAAGGAATTTGCGCGGCTGGGCGATTTGGTTGCCGACGGGTGGCAAGCCTTGCGATTGCTGACAGCCCAGAACGCTGCCGGCTTGTTGCTCTTGTAGGCGTGCCTTTAGGTATGTTTTCGATTCCATGTGCTTCTCCGCTGGTGGTTAACGCCTGCTGGCGTGGTCAAACCTTGACGACGATCGGCCCCGAGCGCGGCAGACCGTTCGGAAAATTCGGCTCCATGCGCAGGCGCTTGGCCTTCTCGCGCTGCTTGGCGCCCGTGTGCGGCAGATACCCGCCACGCATCGACCGCTTAACCGACGAATGGCTGTGCGATGCGGCCCGGAAAGGTTTGACCTCGTAGGGATGCCGCTTTGTGGGCGACAGTGCTTCGAGAACGCGTTTCAGCATGCGTTTTTCTCCTGTTTTTGACCCTTTAGGGCCGGAAAGTGGTGCAAAAGTACGAATCGGCGTGCCCAAGGGCAATGCGCCGACGTGTGCTCGGATGAGCCGCAGAGGCAGCACCGCATGTCACTGCTCCTGCTCCAGCGCATAGGCCAGCAGCGACACCGCATCAGCCTGGTTGTCATCGACCACGCGCACGCCCAGCGCTTGAGCGGCGGCGATCATGTCGGGCTTCTTGGCGTTGCCGCGGCCGGTGGCGTGCTTCTTGATCGTGCCGACGCCGACGCCATAGAGCGGGATGTTGTTCGCTGCGCACCAGAGTTCGAGCACAGCCAGGAAGCCGCCATAGACGTGCGCAGCCTGCACACCTGGGCCATGGGCTTTCACGTCCTCGTAGTACACGGCCTGGATGCCGCCAGTCTCGCGAGCGCGGGCCGTCAAGAACTCACGGAACGCCAACCAGCGCTTGCCGGGGCCGCCGCAGCGCTTTGGATCAAACCGATCGCTGCCGCTCGAAAACTTGCCATCTCGCGTGGCCACCGCCCAGCCGCATTGCGTGCCTAGGTCGAGCGCGAGGATGTTGCAGTTGGCGACCGGGATCGCGCGCGGGCGCGTGGTGGATGGGTGCGTACCTACTTCTGCGGACCCAAACAGGCAATCCATCACGGAATCCGGTATCGCTGGCTTGACGCGCCGACGCTCGGTCGTTTCGTAGAAATCGCTGGAGCGCTGCATGTCAAGCATGGTCGACCCCCATCGATTCGGCCATGTTCATCTCCAGCTTCGTCGCGCCCTCGGACGTGGTTTCGAGGTACTGCAGCGCTGCAAGGTGAAACCAAAACCGGTAATCGCCCTCGGTCTCGCCATTGCGCTGCTTTTCGAGCTGCAGGATCGTGTCGGGCTCGTTCGAGTCGTAGCGCGAGTCGCCGGCGCGGAATGCCTCTTCCTTGGCCTTGTTGCGCCAGACGATGAACACGTTGTCGACGAGATCGGTGATCGAGCCAGCGCCCTTGACGTCAAACTTGCCGGGCTGGTCGTTCTCGCTCTTGCCCTTGCGCACGTGGGCGACGAGATGCACGTGCACGCCGGTATCGTGGGCAACCATGCACAGACGGTTCACAAAGTCCTTCTGCGCGTTGTAGTTGTCCTCGCCGTCCACCACCTTGGTGAGGTTGTCGACGACGAATTGATCGATCCCGAAAGTGTCCGCCGCGTAGCGGATGATGGCGATCATCGTGTCCGGCTTACAGGCTCCAACATGGTCGTAGAGCCACAGCTTGCCGTCCGTCCAGCGGTGGAACTTGCGAACGAATTCCGGTGTAGGGCGCTCGTTGCCAAAGGCTTGGCGCGACATGCGCGACATGGTGCGCAGTGGCGGCATTTCCAGCGATGCCATGCACACCTTCTGCCCGTCGCGGAGCTGGTTGAGCATCACCTGCCCAACGAACTGCGACTTGCCGTGCCCGTTGATGCCAGCCCACAGCGTCACTTCACCGCGGCGAATCTCGAAATCGTGCTTGGTCTTGGCAAAGCCCAAGCCAGCCTTTGGCGCCTCGCGCGGTCGCCAAAAATCGTTGATGACGTCCTCTGCCCAGTCCGACGCCTTGCGCAGCTTGTGCGCATCCTCTGGCTCCTGCAGATACGCCGACAGGTCGACGGATTCTTCGATCAGCTTCATGCAGCCCTCCGAAATTCCTTGTTTTCCATCTCGAGCCAGGGCCAGTAGATCGCGTCGAAATCGGCCCCGACGAATCGGGTCTTGTTCATCGCCTCAGGGCGTAGATGCACGATGCAGTCGGTGCCCTGCTGGGCGTCGACATCCCACAGGCCGATCCAGCTCGCGGCATGGCGATACAGCTCGCAAATGACGGGGTGGAAGCGCACTCCAGGCCGGGCGAAGACGCAGACCTCAAGGCCGATGACGAAACGCCAGTCGTAGGTCTTCGCCGGATCGGCAACAACAACCGGGTTCACCTCGTCGAGCTGGCCGACCAGCGACACGATCAGCATGTCGGCTGGGCGCTTGCCCTGCAGCCGGGCTTCAACGATGGGACGGGCTCCGTAGGGCAGCATCACTTGGCCCCCGCAAAGCGGTTGGATTGAGGCGCGCCGTTGATGTGGCTGCCTTGGCCCGGCTTCGGCTCGAAAACGTCCTGCCAGTTGTTCAGGGTCGAGCGTTCCAGGCAATCACGGATGTCGTGACCGGCATCGGCGAATCGGCCGAGCTTGGCGAACATGAGCTGCACCGCTCGCTCGGTCATTGGCTTCTTGATTTTCTTCCGCATCTCGACGAAGCCATCCCATGCGTCAGCAGGGACAAAAGCAGGAAGCGTGACGCTTGGCGTTACGCTTTTCCTCTCTTTCTTTTCTTCTCTATTCTTCTCTTCTCTGTCGTTACCGTTACGCGTAACAGTTACGTCACCCGTTGCGTTACTCGTTACGTTACGGTTTTCGCGCTGACGTTCGCGATATTCGCGCTGGCGTTCAGCGTTGGTCTTTGCCGTCTTGCCTTCTCCAACTCGTTGTTTTGCAACGGAATTGTGCTCATCGAAGTTTGGGAAAAACGTCCCGTCGTCGTCTTCCTCGGCCCATCCAACAGATCCCATTGCGATACCAAAACCTGGCACACCGGCAATGTCATCGATGTCGGAAAGGGTGATTCCCTTCAAGAATCCGTCTTGATTTGCAGCGTCATTCACGCTTGCCCAAACGGACAGTAACGAACCTACCGTTACGCGCGTTACGACAGTAACGTCACGCATTTCGTTACGCATAACGTCACGCGAAACACCAACACCGCGCGTGAGCCAGTCGAGAAAATTAGGGTCGGAAGAAAGCAGCTTGGCCATCCGAATGACCTTCGGATTGGTCAGCAGTCCACTGCGCATCTTGATCCAATCGGCCATTACAGCGCCTTTCCTTTGAGCAGCTCCATCAGCAGCTCAACCTTCTTCTCGGCTGCCTCACGACGCTCACGTTCGGCGTCGCGCTCGCGCTCGGCGTCCGATTTGATCTGAACGAGCGTGCACCCGAGCTGATACGCCATCCACTCGGCGTACACGCGATTCCCGACGATCTGGCAGAACGCGGCAAGCTGATCGGCCTGCAGCGTTGCGTCGCCTTTCTTCATGCGCGAGAAGTAGCCGGCGTCGAGTCCCAACGCCAGGTAGATCTCTTTGTCCTCAAGGCCGGATGACGTGCAGGCGAGCGTGAATGCCGCGCCGGCGGTCTTCTGCCGATGCACCATCTCCACCGGCACGCTGTTCGGTTCTGCGCATCGCGTCAGGGACAACTCGCCCTGTTCGACAACCCGGCTCAATGCTTTTGACGCCACTTGACTAACCCCCAGAGCTACAAAAAAGCGATGCTCAAGGCATCGCGAGAGTGGCTACCGATTAAGCGGCGGCCTGCTCGGTATGAGGCTCAGGAACGAAGCCGGCGGGCAGCGCTTTACCGAGGCGGATTGCAGCGCCAACGACGGTATCGGTCTGCTTTTGGTCGAGTTCATCCGGCCATTGAGAGATGCGCCCGCGGCTCAGGCCGACTGCGCGACCGAGTTCCGCACCGCTGCCGAAAAGATCGATGGCCTGCTTTTTGGTCATGAACATGTCTGATCCACGTGTATAGCGAACTAGACAAATGGTATGTCAAGCAACCTAAACAATCAAGCGGTTAGTCTGCTATACATGAAATCGCTAGCAGATCGCCTTCGGGCAGCCCTGGAAGACGCAGGGATAAATCAGTCGGAATTGGCCCGGCGCGTGGGTATTACGCGCGGCGCGGTGTCGCTCTGGATGAAAGGTGGCACCACAGACTTGGCCGGCGAAAACCTCGTCAAAGCGGCGCAGGTGCTTGATGTGTCGGCAAACTGGTTGTCGACCGGTCGCGGCAAGATGAAGGCTTCGCCGGTAACCGAGGTTTCGCTTGACGAGAATCCAGACTACCCGGCCATCAAGCGAGTGCGGATCAAGATTTCGGGCGGCATCACGGGTTTTGGTGTGGAACCGCTTGAGGACGAGCACGCGCCCATCGTGTTTCACCGCTCGTGGTACGAACGGCGCGGATTCAAGCCGGAAAAGCTGCTCGCCATCAAGGTGAAGGGCGCAAGCATGGAAACCGGCCTATATGACGGCGATTGGGTTGTCGTCAACACTGCGGATACAGATCCGAAGGAAGGCGAAACCTTCGCGGTGAACTATGAGGGAGAGGCGGTCATAAAGCGCCTGTTCAAAGTCGACGGCGCATGGGTGGCGGCATCAGACAACCCGGACAAACGGATCTATCGCGACCGGCCGTTGAACGGGGATTCCTTCATCATCGGAAGGGTCGTGCACAAGCAGAGCGAGAGGATCTAAGAACCAAGCGGCCCGCTCCATGCGGGCTTTTTTGTGCCCATGATGTATAGCGTGCTTGACATCTGTTTCAGCAGAGTGTTTAATGCACTCAACACAACGCACTCGGCGGAGTCAGAAATGCCCACCACCCAAACCGCAGATCAAGCCCTGGCCCAACAGCCGCAACTCGTCGCTGACAAGCGCATGGAAAAGCTGGGGACCGTGCATTACGGCGACCTGCTGGTCGACCTGCACGGCGTAAATGACCGCGGTGAAGTGGATCTGTGGGCCGTGACGCTGGCGGATACGTCCGTGACGCTGGAAAGCCTGATCGACGGCGATTCGTGGGACGAGCTGCAGCAGGAAGCACAAGACATCGCTGACGGCATGCGCTCGCCGTATCCGGCAGCAGATGACTACCGCGCCGAAGTGCAGCGCGAACGTGCCATGGGGCTCGCAGCATGAGTGCCGCCATCGCATGCCTGCTGCTGTGGGGCGTCGCGTCACTCGCGGCGCTGGGCTGGTGGGGCTACAGCATCTACCGCACTGATCGGGGTGAGCAATGAGCGCGCTACTGATCAAGATCGGCGCAGCGCTGTTTGTGCTGTCGCTGATTGGTGCAGCACTGGGCGTGGTGATGGCGCTGCTGATCGCGCCTACGGAAGTGGAAACGCAAGACGACGAAGACGAGCGCGCGCAGAAGCGGCGCTACTGATGAGGGGATGGTGATGACGCTGCAAGAGCAGGGATTCAGGTTCTACGCAAGTCCAGATCGAAACAAGTACCGCTGGATTCATCCAGACGAAAAGGCGGCTCACTACGAAGACTGGATCGACTGCACGGACATGAGCGACGACGAACTCGCGGCTTTTACCAAAACTGCCTAACCGCCGCCACTGAACAACCAGCAGGGGATGAGATGAGCGACACGAGCACGAAAGAGCGCGGCCCACGGGACGATTGGCATAGGCCAAACCATCCCGGGAAAGATGGGGCTGGCGAAGCAGCCAAAGCAGGGCAAGCTCCGAACCGATTTTCCATCGACGACGTAATCACTGCGATGAAGAAGCACGAAGACTTCTTCGGTGACAAGGAGACGGCGATTGATTTCCGCGCCAGCGTTGTGCGCGATCTGATCAGCCTGCAAATCGAACGCGAAGGCGAACAGTCGTCAGTTGACGACGACCTTTTCCCCATCTGACCTCCAAGGAGCCAGCAATGCGTGTATCCGACACCGAAGCCGCGCAGCGCGTGGCAGACAACGACAACTTGGTGGGGGAGTTGGTGGAGGCGTTGCGCGACGCCGTTTCTGCCGCTGAGAAAGCAACGTCTGGCGTTGTGCGAATCGACTGGCTTAAAAACGCCCGCGCCGTCCTCGCCAAAGCCCAAGGAGCGCAGCAATGACCCCGTTCGAACGCTACGAATACCAGCGTCGCAACCGGCGCGTGCTGTACGCGATCTTCGCTGGCGTGGTGGTGGCCGCCGCTGCACTGAGCATGCTGCAAGGGGCGCTGTCATGAAAGAGCGTGCGCTGGATGTGTTCTGCATGTTCCTCGTTGGCGTCGGAGTCGGCACCACGTGGTTTCTCGTCTACGAATTTCGTTCGGTGATCCTGCCATGACTCAATTTCGTGTCCAAGACTGGATCGGTCTGCGCTACGGCGAGTCGATCGAGAACTACCACGCTGACAAGACGGCGATCAGCAAGAGCGGTCTGGATCAGATCGCGCAGGCGCCGTTCATCTACTACGCGCGCTCTCTTGATCCGCTGCGGCCACCAGAGCCGGAAAGGGCCGGCCAGCTTGAGGGCAACCTTGCACACTGCGCAACGCTTGAACCGGATGAGTTCGACAAACGCTATGTCGTGGGCCCGGATGTCCTGCGTAGCACGAAAGTGTGGAAAGAGTTTGCCGAAGAGCATGCAGACCGCATTGCCATCAAGCCGCATCAGTACGAAACCGCATGGCGCCAAGGCGATTCGATTCGCCTGCTTCCAGAGATTCGCGAGGCGTTGAAGACTGGCTATGCCGAAGTCTCGGCGCGCTGGGTTGATCCTGAAACTGGCGTGCGCTGCCGTTGCCGTCCTGACTTTGTGCATCCGACCGGCAGTAGAACCGTGAAGCTAATCGACGTGAAGACCTACAGCAATGCGTCGGCCGAAGAGTTCAAGCACCAAGTAGCGCGCAAGGCGTACCACGTGCAGGACTCGTTCTACAGCGACGGTTACGCGATCGCCTCGGGTAAGAAGGTCGAAGAGTTCGTCTTCGTCGTCGTGGAAACCGAGTGGCCATTTGCCGCGGCGGCTTACACGCTCGGCAAGGATAGCCGCGAGGAAGGTTATTTCGAATACCGCCGGCTGCTGGACATCTACGAGCGCTGCATGCGCAACAACGTATGGCCAGGCTATGCGGATAAGACCACCGAAATCGACATGCCGCAGTATGCCTTTACACCTCAAGAAGTGGAGTTCAACTATGTCTGACGTGACCGACCTGCGCGGCACCATCGTGCCGAAGTCGGACCAGCTCAACGCAGAGCAATTGCTGGCCGGCGACATGACCATCACCGTGACCGACGTGCGCATGGGCAGCGAAGACCAGCCCGTGATCCTGCACTACGAGAACGATCAGGGGCGCCCATACAAGCCGTGCAAGACGATGCGCAAGCTGCTGATCTTCGCGTGGGGAGAGGATGGGCGCCGCTGGGTCGGCAAGTCGATGACGCTCTACAACGACCAGCAAGTGCGCTTCGGTGGAATGACCGTAGGTGGCATCCGCATCAGCCACCTAAGCCACATCGACCGCGAGATCAGCGTGTCGCTGACGGCCACCAAAGGCAAGAAGGCGCAGCACAACATCCTGCCGCTGGAGATGGTGACGCTTGCTGACGTGCTCGCCACCATCGCTGCAGCCACTGACCGCAACGGCATGAACGCAGCCAAAGTCAAGGCAATGCAGCTCATCGAAGAGAACGACATCAAGGAAGCGCAGGCCGCATACAACGCGCGCATGAAGGAATTGCGCGGCGCGGCAACGCAAAGCGCTACTACCGAATCCGACGAGCAATCCTAATCCCCCCTTGGGCGGCGAATTCCCTGTCGGCGCCGCCCCTTTTTATTCCCCAGCCAGAGAGGCCATCCATGTTTGAGTTGTCCAATCAGAAAGCCAAGCTCGACAGCGTGAACGCGCGCGCTGAGATCCACGGCGAAGAGCGCAAGCCCGCGTTCGACCTGAAATTCACCGTGCCGATGGGCAATGAGTGCCTGGCGTTCTTCGCACCCGAGCTGCGCAGTTGTCTCTACAAGAAGTCGGATGCCCAAGGCGAGCTCATCGACGAAGACCGCGAGAGCGCATTGCGCTTCCCGAAGATGGGCAGCTTCAAATGGGATTGGGAGGGCGTGGGCTACACGCTGACGATTCCCTACGGCATTGGAGGTAGCAGCGACATCGTGGTCGACGGCATCAACATCAACGGCTTCCGCATAACGCCTCAAGAAGGCGGCACGGTGTTGGTCACGTTCCGCGCTATCGCGCACCTCGACGAGAAGGTGGTGGGCCCGTTGTGCTCGCTGATTCAGCGCGAAACCGAGATCAGCATCGAACCGCCGCCGCCTCAAAACGTGCAGGAACTGTTCGGAGAGCAAGCGGCATGAGCACGCGCGGCCACAACCTTATCGAGCGCAACCGACGCTTGCGCGAGGATTCCGAACAGAAGGTCATGGCCGCGCTGCTGGCGGCATCGCCCGGCGGCCTGACGATCTCCGAACTCATGGCCATCACTGGGCTGTCAGAAGGCGGCATGCGCAAACGCATTCAGGCGCTACGTGGTGAGCGCAGGGCACGCGTGTGCGACTTCCGCGAGCTGCCGAACGTGACGGTGGAAGCGTGGGGCTTGGGCAGTGCTCCAAGCATGACGCTCAAGGAATGGATGGCCAAGCGAGCGGAGACGGACGCGGAACAGGCGATGTGCGAAGACATTCTTCGCAATCACGCTTGTTGGATGAAGAAGTGGACGGCGCGCAGGGATGCCGCCGCTGCTTGGCTTTGAGGGGAAGATATGGACAAGAACAACGGTTTGTTGCTGGTGCATAGCGGGGACTGCTGCCTGTGTGAACTCGGCATCCCCGCAAAAGCGAAAAGCGTTGACGGAAAAGACCTGCACACGGGAGACATCGTGATGCTTTCGCACGGAATGTACGTGGGAACTGACGATGAAATGTGGACGCTTGATCCATGCCTGACCGCAGTTGTGAGCAATCAAATGCAATCCTTTGCTGATGGCAGCGTCAAGGTTGAAGCGCTGGACGCTGAACCGTATGTAATGGGCATCAAGAATTGCCGATTCAATCATCCCGAATGGCAAATCCACATGGTCAAGCCATACACCCATGTGGTTGAGGGCGAGCACTGGACTGCGTACGGGTTCAGCTACCGTAGGAACGAAGCGGCAGAAGCAGCTCTGCTGCGCGCACGGGAGCAATGACATGGACGAGAAGCAGACAGCAGCGCTGCGTGAGGTGTTTGAGCGGTGGGAAGTGAGCGAGAACGGATGGGATAAAGACGATCTTCGTCGCCATCCAGACGGCATCTATCACAGCGCTCGTATTCATGAGGACTGGTCTTCATGGCTCGCCTGCTACCAGCACTTGGCCCCCCAATGGCAGCCGATTGAGACGGCGCCGAAGGATCGACAAGTACTGTTTCTAGTTCCGGAATTCGGCGTCTATGCAGAAAGCCCATGGATCGGTGGATGGAGTCATTTGCATGAAGTGTGGACCTTGAAAACTCCATACGTCATAGAAGGAAAGGCTGTAATAGTCAACGACGTGCCAACCCCGACCCACTGGATGCCCCTACCCGCAGCACCGGACGCCGCCCGCGAACAGGAGAAGAAGACATGCTGAGTGAACAAGAAATGGACGCGGCCATCGCCGCCTACGACCGCACGAACTGCAAGACAGATCGTGGATTGGCGAACCAAGAGGCGTGCATGCAGGCAGCATTTGATGCTGTGGCCGCCCTGCGCACGCAGGCTGATGCGAGGCCGGTGGCGTGGATGCACCGAGATGGTGGCGCATGGGAACTTTCGTTCGTGCCGGACGACGGCAGCAAGCCAGAAGGGGCAACGCAATGCCTTCCACTTGTCCACCCCGCACCAGAAGCGGCGCAGGCGTTGAGCGATGCCAAAACGCGGATCGCAGAACTTGAGGCGGCCGTTAAAGACTGGAAGTCAAAGGCTGAATACCGCGTTTTGAATGCCGCTCTCACCCACAGCGCCGCGACTGTGGCCGAGCCGAGCAAAGAGGTTTACGACTGCTCTACGCGAGATTGCCAGTGCGATGCCTGCTGTATTGAGCGTGGCGAGGCAGGTCCATTCAACGACGATGAACAAAGAACTGAGCAAGAAGCCGCCCAGCAGCAGGCCGAGCCGACCAATGCCGAGTTGGCACAGGCGTTCACCTATCTCGACGAGCGCGTCATCGCTCTGGAGCAAGCCGAGCCGGTGGGGGATGCGTGGGAACCGACAATCGTTCAAGGACCATCAACGAGCGTTTTCTATGGCGGGAATACGGCTGAACACAAAAACATTCCCGTGGTTCTGCTGTACGCCGATGAGTATGAGCGGTTCCGCGCCGCCCAGTCCGGCCAGCGGGCGGTCTCTGAACCCATGGTGCGCTTCTGCCCACAATGCGGGTTGATTGGAGAACCCGGAGAGCAGTATCGCGACTGCTGCCCAGATGGATCGCATGCACGAGTGGTGCCGAAAAAGTTTGCAGAGGATTGCCAGCAACTTTTCCGCTTTGTTGTCGATGGCGTGAAAGTACAGTCCGGCCAGCGGGCGGGCGTGGTGGAGGGTGCAGTCGCAATGCTGAAGCGCGTGAAACGCGACCTAATGCACGCCCGTCTATTCGGCCACGACACGTTGCGCGCCTACAAGAGTGCATGCATTCGAGCCGAAGGCGATGTGGAGGAATGGCTCAACGAGAATCGTGTCGCCATCGCCGCCGCGCCCACACCGGCAGCGCAGGGAGGGAATGGTGAATGAGCTTCATCTCTTCGCTGGAGCCGGAGGTGGAATCCTCGCAGGGCAATTGCTCGGAGACCGTTGCATCGGCGCAGTCGAAATTGACGGGTATGCGCAAGCAGTCCTCATCGCGCGCCAAATTGACGGAACGCTCCCGCGTTTCCCTATCTTCAGTGACATCCGGGCATTCGATGCTCGACCCTACTGGGGACGTGCTGACATTGTTTCTGGAGGCTTTCCCTGTCAGGACATCAGCAGCGCAGGCGATCGAGCGGGAATCACAGGAGCCAAGTCCGGACTATGGAGCGAGTTCGCGCGGGTGGTTCGCGAAGTGGAACCCGTCTACGTCCGAGTGGAGAACTCCGCAGATCTCACTTCTAGAGGACTCGGAGTTGTTCTCGGAGACCTGGCCGCGATGGGGTTCGATGCGGAATGGGGTGTCATATCTGCGGCCGACACTGGCGCACACCATTTGCGTGAGCGTATCTGGATCGTTGCTACCCACCCTGACCGTGAATGGCAACTACAACAGACCCTATCCGGGCAAGAAATCCGGCTACGGCCTAGCCACGGCAATCTCGCTTCTTCCGACGCTAACCACGGGCGGCTTGAACGGAGGGAGCAACAGTCGGCGCGCAACGGCAAAACGAGGCGAGCCACCTACCCACATTGGCCCATTGAACCCAGTGTGGGCAGAGTGGTTTATGGGGTTCCCAATGGGGTGGACCGCATTAGATGCCTTGGAAATGCGCAAGTACCTCGAGTGGCAGCAGCAGCATGGCGGATTCTCAGCGGAGAAAGCAGCATGAACAGCGCAGCGTCAGCACTGGCAGATGCGGGAGATAACAAATGAACGCGATTGCAAACCGACGCAAATTCCTTGAGGCAGCACAGGCATTGGCAAAGACGAACGCGCCACGAGAAACGCACTACTCGCAATTGCTTGACGCGCTTTCTGCCGTGGCTACCGATGATATGGGCTATCCGGTGGTGGCATATATCGGTCGAGACAATGTAGCCGAAGCACGTAGGCGCTTTGGGACAGATGCGGGAGGGCGGGATGAGTGAGATGAAGAGGAAGGGACCTATCTCTCATGGGCACACCTGTCGCCAGGAAGATGGGCGAAAAGAATCCCCAACTTATCGGTCTTGGATGGCCATGAAGTCTAGATGCAATCTGGAAGGGCGCCCGAATGCGGACCGGTACAAAGATCGTGGCGTGAAGGTATGTGACCGATGGATGGACTTCGCGAACTTCCTAGCCGACATGGGTGAACGACCAGCGGGGACGACTTTGGATCGCTGGCCAGATATGGCTGGAGATTACGCCCCTGGGAATTGCCGATGGGCCACCCCATGCGAGCAAGCGAGAAACACACGGCACACAAAACTAACGCTGGAAACGGCCATCGAGGTCGCAGCGTTACGTTTGCGGGGAGTAGCCTGCAAAAAGATCGCCAAGCGGTACGGTATTAGCGAAAGCTTGCCACGAGAGATCGCGAAGGGACGTGCATGGAAAGACGCGCTTGCGATTGCACAGATCCACGCTCAACCGCCCGCAACTAGCGCGCCAACAACCAAGGACACTGGTGGGGAGGGGTGATGAAGATAGACCACTGCTATCAGGGCGACTGCCGCGTTGTGATGCGCAGAGAATGGGAATCAGGCATTGCAGACGGCTGCATTACCGACCCGCCGTATGGCGACACAAGCCTCGAGTGGGATAAGCGTTGCGATGGCTGGATCGCTGAAGTCGCTCGTGTTTTGAAGCCGACTGCAAGCGTGTGGGTGTTCGGCAGCATGCGGTTCCTATCTGCCGTCTTCATCGAGATGGAGTCCGCTGGCTTCCGCTACGCGCAAGACATCGTATGGGAGAAGCAGAACGGCACGGGCTTTCACAATGACCGATTCCGCCGCGTCCACGAGCACGCTGTCCAGTTTTACCGTGGTGCCTGGGGAGACCTTTTCAAAGACCCGCAATACACGATGGATGCGCGGCCCAAGGTGGTAAGGCGAAAAACGCGCCCAACACACACTGGCCACATTGATGCCGGCCACTACGTTTCAGAGGATGGCGGCCCGCGCTTGGTGCGAAGTGTGATCGATGTTGCGAACGAGCATGGCCGCGCTGTCCATCCGACTCAAAAGCCGCTTGGCATTCTCGCGCCCTTGATCTCGTATTCGGTTCCTCCTGGTGGCTTGGTAATCGATCCCTTCATGGGAAGCGGATCTACAGGCATTGCCGCTGAAATGCTAGGACGCCGATGGCTTGGGTGCGAACTGAATCCCGAATACATCGCCCTACAGGCAGAGCGCACGCGCCAGACAGGGCTCGTACTGGAAATGGCATGACCCAACAATCAGCCCTGAGCAGGATATTGGAGACGAGCGCGTTTATACCCGGCGCGCTCGATGGGAATAATTGGGGTGAGGAAGCGCGGCGCGTCATTGAGACGACGCGCAGGGAGTGGAATATGTCGATCCTGACAAACGAAGACCTGAAACAACTGACCGGTGGCCTGGTGCAGGGTGCAGCGCAATGCCGATGGATCGCGCGCGAGTTGGGGTTCAAGCCGCCAGTGAAGGTGGACGGCCACCCGTCGATTACTTGGGACCAGGTGAACCGCGGGCGCTCGACCGGTGACAAGCCGCGCACCGAGCCGCGCTGGAGCGTTGCAGCGTGAACCGGCCCCGCACCGTCAAGCAGGCAAAGGGGCTGCTCGACCGCATGGAAGCGCGCCCGCGTAAAGACGGGCTCGTGACCTATCGCTACCGGCCCGTGGGCAGTAAGCCGATCAACCTGGGAACTGACCGGCTCAAGGCGATCCAGCAAGTGTTGGACATGCTGGGGCAGGGCGACGACATCGGCACCATTCAGCGGCTATGGGAGCAGTACCAAGATACGCCCGAGTGGAAGGCGCTGGCGCAGGGCACGCGCGACGACTACAAGACCTGCAGCAAGCCGCTTCTGAATATCTTCGGCGACGTGCGCGCAATGGACATCAAGGCGCCACACATCGCACGCTATCTCCGCGTCGAGCGCAAGGATGCGCCGGTGCGCGCCAACCGCGAAGCCGCGCTGCTGTCAAACCTGATCAATCTGGCGATCGAGCGCGGCGAGGCCGAGGCCAATCCGTGCCGCCAAGTGCGCCGCAATCCTGAACAGCCGCGCACGCATGCCGTCGCCACGGAGACGATAGCGGCGTTTGTCGGCTGGCTGATGGGGCAGACGCCACAGCGCAAGATCATCGCGCTGGCAGCCGAATACGCCGCGCTGGCGGGCAGCCGTAAGGCTGAGTTCTTGGACATCGTTCGCCCCCAAGTCGACACAGCGGCAGGCGTAATTCGCACCAAGCGCGCCAAACAACGCGGCGGCAAGCGCGACCAGATCATCGAGGAGGTGACCATCACCCCACGATTGGCCGACCTGCTGGCCCGTATCGATGCCGTGCACCAGCAGCAGGAGCGCGACTGCCTGTATCTGTTCCCGAATCGGCACGGCAACCACTACACGGCGTCAGGCTTCAAAGCGATGTGGGGCAAGCTGATGAATCAGGCGCTGGCGGAGAAGGTCATTGCGGAGCGGTTCACCTTCCATGACCTGCGCGCCTACTACGCAACTACGCACAAGGCGGAGCGCGGCAATCTGCCGGATCTGCACGCCAATCCGGCCATCACGGCCCGCGTCTACGACCGCAACAAGGTGGTCAAACGGAAGGCTCTGTGAACCACAGTATTCCCACGGCGGGAATATTCACCTGTATGGATGTCCAGAAACGAAAACAGCGACTATCGTAAGTCGCTGTTTCGTAAGGATATTCGGTGGGGTGACTGATGGGATTCGAACCCACGACAACCAGAATCACAATCTGGGACTCTACCAACTGAGCTACAGCCACCATTGTTCCTTGAGCAGCGCCTCGCCGTTCAAGGAAACAGCGATTATACAAACATTCTTTCGACTTGCCTAGAGGGTTTCGCAAGGGAGTTCAACGAGCTTCCGCCACGACCGTTCCCTGGTGGTACACAATCTTCCAGCCATCCGCTGTTCGCCGCCACAACGTCGCCCGGCGCGTCGTCCGGTTCGATTGCACCAGCGTGTACGTCAGCAAGTAGTTGTCCGGCGCAATCTCCTGGCAGCGGAAATCGCGCGTTTGCCAGAAGTCCTCGCCGATATGGCCGTGCCGGGCATCGAGAACGCCGAGCACATAGCTGCGGCTATACCGCTGACCCGAGGCGCCTGTTTCCCAGAAATCTTCCGTGGTCATGCGCTCAAAATCTTCGCGGCGCGTGCCTAATTCGGGGCGATGGAAGATGGGTTCGCGCTGGCGCAGTTCTTCCAGCACGCTCAGCAGACCGGGGGCGGTATCAAGAGACGGTTCCATGCGGCAAGCCTCCTGGGAAAGTTCCAAGCATACCGCGCAGCGGGCGTGGCTTAGCGTTTTTCGCGGTGCACAATGCATGGCTTGCGCTTCGCCCCTATGATGGCGCCTTTCCCTTTTCCGGAAACCACTCCGATGCAACGCACTGCCCGTATTGGCCTGTCTTCGCTGACGATCGCACTGTCGCTGGCTTGCGGCACCGGCGCCTTTGCCGCCACGCTTCAGAAACCGCAACTCGATGCGCTGCTCGCCGCCGAACAATCCAAGGCATCTGCTGACCTGAACAGCTTTCTAGCGGCAGCCGCCAAGGCTGATCCGCGGGTCGCAGGCAGTGTTGCCGCGTACCAGAAGAAGGCCGCGCTCACTGGCGACGACCTCGTCAACATCGGGCGTCTGCTCGGTCTGTACAACCGCCTGCACAACCAGCAGGCCGTGATCGCCTCGATCGAGAAGATGGTCGCGCTGCCCACGGTGCGCGACGACAAGATTCCGCAGTACGAAAACCCTGCCATCGTCGCGTTTGGGAAGCTGATCGAAGGCATGGCGCACGACTTCGGCCTGAAATACCGCAACGTCGATAACCGTGTATTTGAAGTCACGCTGCCCGGCACCGGTTCGGATGAATTCGGCATCCTGACACACGCTGATGTCGTACCCGCAAAGCCCGAAGAATGGGTGCTCGGCGACGGCACGAAGCTCGATCCGTTCAAGGTCACGCGCGTCGGCAATTTGCTGTACGGCCGCGGCACGATTGACGACAAAGGCTCGATTGCCGCCGCCATGTACGCCATGAAAACGGTCAAGGACAGCGGCGTGCCGCTCGCGCGGACGATCCGTCTGATGATCGAAACCACCGAAGAAACGGGTGGCGATGGCATGAAGTACTACCGCGAGCACACGCAATTGCCTGCGTACAACATCGTGCTCGACAGCAAATACCCGGCCGTGGTTGCCGAGAAAGGCACCGGCGCGCTGAAGGTGTTCTTCCCTGCGCAGGCCGGCGATGCCTCGCATACGGCCATCGTTTCGATGACGGGCGCGGCGTCGGCCAGCTCGATCCCGCAAACGGCCACCGCCACGCTCAAGGGCGGCGATCTGGGCGTGGCCGCCGCCGCGCTCGAAGCCAAGCGCGACGCGTTTGTGAACAGCCTCGCGGCGCAAGGCAAGTTCTCGATCGACATCGCGCGCACCGCAGACAGCATTGTCGTGAAGGTGACCGGCACGTCGGCACACGGCTCGCGTCCGGAGGAGGGCGTCAACCCGCTGCCGCGTCTGGCGCTGTTCCTGCGGGCAGCTGATATCGGCCTCGCAGATAACGCCTACGCCCACGCCGTGCGGTATCTGGCCGATGTGTACGGCACCGACTATCTCGGCAACACCATGGGCGTCGCCTACAAGGACGACTTCATGGGTCCGCTCACCATTTCACCCACCGTGATCGGTGACAAGAATGGCCGCGTGGAGGTGACCGCCAACGTGCGCATGCCGCGCGGCAAAACGCCCGACGCACTGCGCGGCGAGATCGCCGGCAAGATCAACGCATGGGCCAACGCCAACCATGTCGCCCTCGAGATCAACCACGACCAGGGCAACTGGATGGCGCGCGATCCGAAGGGCGCGTGGTTGTCGACGCTGCTCAACATTTACGGCGACACCACGGGCCTTGACGCCAAGCCCGTACCGACGGCCGGCAGTACGACGGCCAAGCTGATGCCGAACGCTATCAATTTCGGCCCCGCCATGCCGGGCAAGAAATACACCGCGCACAACGCCAACGAGTACAAGGAAGTGCCGGACCTCGACCTCGATATGCAGATGTTCACCGAGATGCTGGTGCGCATCGGCAATCTCCAGTCGATGCAATAACCGACACCGACGGACGATCGACATGAACATCATCCGCGCCAAATCGTTCACTGCCGAGCGTGCCTGGGGCGCGCTCGATATTGCCAATATGGGCGGCATTACCACGCGCCTGCACTGGACGGACCAGCCTTATTGCTGGCACGTGAACGACGGCGAGGAGGTGTTTGTGGTGCTCGACGGCACGGTCGACATGCATTACCGCGAAGTCGGCGAAGAGAAGGTCGCGACGCTGGAACCCGGCGACATTTTCTTTGCCGGTGTCGGCTGCGAGCATGTGGCGCACCCGCGCGGCGAGGCCCGCATTCTCGTTGTCGAGAAAGCGGGGAGTGTTTAGGCCCCCGGCTTGCCCCAGCGAAAAAAAAGCCCGCAATCTGCGGGCTTCGAATTCAGCGATCTCATTGCCCCTGAGGGCATTGGCAATACTACTGTCACGTACGCCAAACAACATCGGGGTAAACGTCCGTTTTGCTGGCGGAACACTGTCGAATGTGCCGCTACAGCAACTTCCGGACATAAAAAACAGCCCGCTCAAATGGCGGGCCGAAAATCAGTTGAAGAAAGCCCTGTCCTCAGGGCACGGCAAGTGTATGAAATCAGTTGCGGCGGCAGCATTGGGGTATGCCCTGATCGGGCGCCGCAACGCGGTTTGCGGCCCTTGCCCGTCGTTCTTGTGCTCAGCAGCTTTCCGCCCCAGCGCCACGTGAAGCCGCCGGAATCGCATCGAGCATGCGGCAGATGGCGGCCATGCTGCCAACCATCGTGCGGCGCTGCTCCCCCTGATAGATGCGCACGCCCTGGGTTTGGCGGAAAGGTACCGGCTGTACCGGGCGGCGGCGGGAAGACATCGATCCGAGTCGCATGGCAGACCTCGTGAGTTCGGGTGGAAAAGCGAGTGGCAAGACTCCGCCCTGGCGAGCCGATGGCTCACCTCCAGGTTGGATCAAACAGCGAAGGTTTGGCGCTGAGATGCGCCGGAGACTTACGGAGCAGCAGGCCGGATCAGACCGACGGCCAAGCCCTCCAGGTGAAACTCATCACGATCCAGATCAACGTGGATCGGTTCGAAATCCGGGTTTTCGGCAATCAGCTCGACATGGCGGCCCTTGCGCTGGAAGCGCTTGACCGTGACGTCGTCACCCAGTCGAGCCACCACGATCTTGCCGTTGGTGGCTTCGGCGGCGCGCTGCACGGCCAGGAGATCGCCATCCAGAATGCCGGCGTCGCGCATGCTCATGCCACGCACCTTCAGCAGAAAATCGGGCTGCGCAGAGAACAGGGACGGGTCGACCTGATACTGGCGATCAATGTGCTCTGCGGCCAGGATTGGACTACCGGCAGCCACGCGGCCCACCAGCGGCAGCGTCAATTGCATCAGCCCCATCGACGGCAGCGAGAACTGATGCTGTGCCGCGTCGCCGGCTGCACGCAGTCGAATGCCGCGAGAGGCGCCCGGCGTCAGTTCGATCACCCCCTTGCGTGCCAGCGCACGCAGGTGTTCCTCGGCCGCATTGGGCGATGAGAAACCGAACTCTGCGGCAATCTCGGCGCGTGTGGGCGGAAAGCCCGTGCGCTGGATCGTCTGGCGGATCAGGTCGTAAATCTGCTGTTGGCGAGGGGTGAGGGCGGCCATTGGCGTACTGTATATTTGAACAGGTGCTGTGATTTTATACAGTGATGCGGGAAGCGCAAGTGATTTTGTTGTGACGTGTTGCGCGAGCGCCCGCTACTTATGACCGGCGTCAAAACCCATGCGAGTGGTTAGAAGCTTATGCGCAATCCATGCAGGCGCGGCTGCGGGGAATCGCATAAAATCAAGGCCTTGACCGATTTTTTGCATTGCCACATAGCCCGATTGAACTCCGTTGGGCTGGCCCGAACGTCACCATGTCCGCCTTCAATCAAGAGACCGTTCTGAGCGTCCATCACTGGAACGACTCGCTGTTCAGCTTCAAGACCACGCGCGATCAGGCGCTGCGCTTCCATAACGGCCACTTCGTCATGATCGGGCTGGAAGTCGAGGGCAAGCCCTTGATGCGCGCCTACAGCATTGCCAGCCCGAACTATGAAGAGCACCTTGAGTTCTTCAGCATCAAGGTGCAGAACGGCCCGCTGACGTCGCGCCTGCAGCATCTGAAAGTGGGCGACAAGCTGCTGGTGAGCAAGAAGCCGGTCGGCACGCTCGTGCTCGATGACCTGCTGCCTGGCAAGAACCTGTATCTGTTCGGCACTGGCACTGGCCTCGCACCGTTCATGAGCATCATCCAAGACCCGGACACCTACGAACGCTTCGAGAAGGTCGTGCTGCTCCACGGTGTGCGCCAAGTGAGCGAGCTGGCCTATGCCGACTTCATCACCCGCGAATTGCCGAATAACGAGTTCTTCGGCGATCAGGTGCGCGAGAAGCTGATCTATTACCCGACCGTCACGCGCGAGCCGTTCCGCAACATGGGCCGCCTGACTGACCTCGTCGAGAACGGCAAGCTGTCCGCCGACATCGGTCTGCCTCCGATGGACCCGGCCGTCGATCGCGCCATGATCTGCGGTAGCCCAGCCATGCTGGAAGACACTTGCAAGCTGCTCGATGCCCGTGGTTTCAAGATTTCGCCTCGCATGGGCGAAGCCGGTGACTACGTGATCGAACGCGCCTTCGTCGAGAAATAATCGACACTGCTTCCGTTCCAAACGCCGGCCTGAGTGCCGGCGTTTTGTTTTCTGGGCGCCCAGGGCAATCCCGCGTCGGCAAAGGCGGGGCGGGCGGATACAATGCGCGCCTTGCCCACAACGCATGTCTGCAACGATGTCCTTGCCTACCATCGCCATCCTCGCCACCGGCGGCACAATCGCTGGCTCTGCTGACGACGCTGGCTCCGCCGCGCGCTATCGCGCTGGCGCCGTCCCCATCGATCAACTGCTCGCGGCCAGCAAACTTGGTTTGGAGCGCATCGCCAACGTGCGCGCCGAGCAGGTCGCCCAGATCGACAGCAAGGACCTGACGTTCGACGTATGGGAAAGGCTGGTCGCGCGTATTCGTCACTGGATCGACGTCGAGCGCGTGGATGGCGTGGTCATCACGCACGGTACTGACACGCTTGAAGAAACCGCGATGTTGCTGCACCTGACGCAGCAGACGGATACGCCGATCGTCCTGACGGCGGCGATGCGGCCGTCGACGTCGCTGTCGGCGGATGGCCCTCTGAATCTGCTGAACGCGGTGCGATTGGCCGCCAGTTCGTCTGCGCGCGGGCGTGGCGTGCTGGTGGCGATCAACCAGCGCGTGCATGCCGCCCGCGATGTGCAAAAGGCGCACACTTACGCGGTCGAGGCCTTTGTTTCGCCGGATGTGGGGCCGCTGGGTTTCGTGCTCGACGCCCAAGTGCAGTTTCAGCGTGCTGCGCAGCGCGTGACTGCAGAGGAAGTTCTGCCGATGCCGCCAGCGGGCCAGTGGCCATGGGTGGAAGTGGTGGCGAGCTATGCGCAACCCGATGCGCGTGTCGTTGATGCGTTAGTCGCGGCGGGCGTGCAGGGGTTGGTAATTGCCGCAACAGGCGCGGGCTCTATCCATGCGAGTCTCGAGGCGGCGTTGAACCGGGCGAGTCAGCAGGGCGTTTTCGTGCTGCGCTCCACGCGTACCGGGGCTGGCTTGGTGCCCGCGCAACCTAGTGGAGAGCGCTGGGCCTCGAGCGGATCGCTGAACCCATATAAAGCGCGTGTGCTCTTGACGTTGCTTCTGGCCTCGGGGCGCGCCCAGGCAGAAGTTGCCTCTCTGCAGCAAGTCATTGATCGATATTGAAAAAATCTCCAAGGCCTGCGTATAATGGCAGGCTAACCAACCTTGCTGCACCGGAGTGTGACGCCCGGGCGGCTTAATCCACAAGGAGCGTCAATGCGTCATTACGAAATCGTATTTATCGTCCATCCGGACCAGAGCGAGCAAGTGCCCGCGATGATCGAGCGCTACAAGAGCACGGTCACCACGCAAGGCGGCCAAGTGCACCGCGTCGAGGACTGGGGCCGTCGTCAACTGGCCTACATGATCCAGAAGCTCGCAAAGGCTCACTACGTGTGCCTGAACATCGAGTGCGGCAAGGAGACCCTGGCTGAGCTCGAGCACGCGTTCAAGTTCAACGACGCCGTGCTGCGTCACCTCATCGTTCAGACCAAGAAGGCTGAAACGGCGCCCTCGCCGATGATGAAGGAAGTCGCACGCGAAGAGGCCAAGAAGGCCGCCGCTCAGACCGAACAGGCCGCCTGATGCCGCGCGGTGCTGCGCAAGCCTGACCGCGCATCACCAGCATGAACGAAACCCACGGGGATAACGCTATCAATCGCCTGCAGCTCGTCGCTACTCTGGTCGAGCGCGAGGTGATGCGATACACCCCAGCCGGCGTACCGATCGTCAATTGTCTTCTGGCATACAGCGGGCAGGCGGTCGAAGCGCAAACAGTGCGGCAGATCGAGTTTTCGATGGAAGCGCTGGCAGCCGGCAAGATGGCTTCCGTTCTGGATCGCATCGCTCCGGGCACTGTCCTGGATTGCGTAGGATTCCTGGCTCGCAAGCACCGCAGCAGTAAGGCACTGGTCTTTCACATCTCCGGATGTAACGTATTCGTAAAGGATTGAATCATGGCATTCATGAACAAGAAGCAGCGCGACGCGAAGAACAAGAAGCGCTTCCAGCAGCAAAACCCGTTGTTCAAGCGCAAGAAGTTCTGCCGCTTCACGGTGGCCGGCGTTGAACAGATCGATTACAAGGATCTGGACACGCTCAAGGACTTCATCGGCGAGAACGGCAAGATCACCCCGGCCCGCCTGACCGGCACGCGCGCGATCTATCAGCGCCAGCTGGACACGGCCATCAAGCGCGCACGTTTCCTCGCGCTGATGCCGTACACCGATCAGCACAAGCACTAATCAGCGGGATAAGGAGAACTCACAATGCAAATTATTCTGCTCGAGAAGGTCGTCAACCTGGGTAACCTGGGCGACGTGGTGCGCGTGAAGGACGGTTATGCACGTAACTTCCTGATCCCGAACAAGCAAGCCCGCCGCGCTACGGATTCCGCCATCAAGGAATTCGAAGCCCGCCGCGCAGAGCTGGAAAAGCTGGCCGCTGAAAAGCTGGCTGCCGCGCAAGCCGAAGGCGAGAAGCTGAACGGTCTGACGCTGCAACTGTCACAAAAGGCTGGTGTGGATGGCCGTCTGTTCGGCTCCGTCACGAACCACGACATCGCTGACGCACTGGTTGCGCAAGGCTTCAAGGTTGAGAAGGCGCAAGTGCGTCTGCCGAACGGTCCGCTGAAGACCGTGGGCGACCACCCGGTCGTCGTCTCGCTGCACACCGACGTGGCAGTTGACGTGAACGTGTCGGTGCTGGGCGACGCCGCCTAAGCACGCGCGCAGCACCTCGCGGCGCCCGGGTCACCGATCGACGCGAGTCAAGAAGGCAGGGACGAAAGTCTCTGCCTTTTTTGTTGTCCTTTGTATCAGGGGTCCAGATTGAAGACCGAGCAGCGCCGCTATAATCCCGCCATGAACGCGCCCTCCGATCCCCAGCTCGATTCCCTCAAGGTGCCCCCGCATTCCATCGAGGCCGAACAGTCGGTGCTTGGCGGGTTGTTGCTGGATAACGCCGCTTGGGATCGCATTGCCGATTTCATCAATGAGCACGATTTCTACCGCTACGACCACCGGCTGATCTTCCACAACATCGGCAAGCTGATCTCGCAGGCCAAGCCGGCTGACGTGATCACGGTGTACGAGCAGTTGCAGGCCGCTGGCAAGGCGGAAGAGGTGGGCGGCCTGGCCTACCTGAATGCGCTGGCGCAGAACACGCCGAGTGCTGCCAACATCCGTCGCTATGCGGAAATCGTCCGTGACCGCGGCGTGCTGCGCCAACTTGTGACGATCGCAGACGAGATTTCCGCCGGAGCCTTCAACCCGCAGGGCCGCGACGTACGCCAGCTGCTGGACGAGGCCGAATCCAAGGTGTTCGCGATTGCCGAAGAAGGTTCGCGCGGGCAGAAGGGCTTCCTGGAAATCCAGCCGCTGCTGACGCAAGTGGTCGAGCGCATTGACGAGCTGTACCACCGCGATAACCAGAGCGACATTACCGGCGTGCCGACGGGCTTCGTCGACCTCGACCGCATGACCAGCGGTATGCAAGGCGGCGATCTGATCATCGTGGCCGGTCGCCCATCGATGGGTAAGACGGCGTTCTCGCTGAACATCGGCGAACACGTTGCGGTGGAGCAAGGCTTGCCGGTGGCCGTGTTCTCGATGGAAATGGCGGGCACGCAGCTCGCCATGCGTATGCTGGGTTCGGTCGGGCGATTGGATCAGCACCGGCTGCGTACCGGCCGCTTGCTCGACGAGGATTGGCCGCGCCTGACGCATGCCATCCAGAAGATGAACGACGCGCAGCTCTTCATTGACGAGACGCCCGCGTTGAACCCGATGGAATTGCGTGCGCGCTCGCGGCGGCTTGCACGGCAGTGCGGGCAGCTCGGCCTGATCGTCATCGATTACCTGCAACTGATGTCCGGCTCGGGTGGTGGCGAGAACCGTGCGACCGAAATTTCGGAAATCTCGCGTTCGCTGAAAGGTCTGGCGAAGGAGCTCAACTGCCCGGTGATCGCGCTGTCGCAGTTGAACCGAAGCCTGGAACAGCGCCCGAACAAGCGCCCTGTGATGTCGGATTTGCGTGAATCCGGCGCTATCGAACAGGATGCCGACGTGATCTTGTTCATCTATCGGGACCAGGTCTACAACCCCGATTCTCCGGACAAAGGTACGGCAGAAATCATTATCGGTAAGCAGCGTAACGGCCCAATTGGTACCGTTCGTCTCACGTTCCTGGGGGAATACACGAAGTTCGATAACTTCACCGGGGGCAATGCGTTCTTTGACAACGATACGTAACCTGTAATTCGTGTCGGCCCGCCACAACGTGCCACGTATTTCGCGAGGCCGGTTCCGGTAAAATATTGCGTTTTAATGACAGCGCCGGCGGTGATCCCGTCCGGCGTTGTTTTTACGACTCCTGCTTTTTTCCGTTCCCAAGGATCATCATGTTCGGTCGCTTCATGCCCACCGAAGGCAAGTTTTTTGAGTACTTCAACCAGCACGCCGAGTGCGCCGTCAAGGCGGCCCATGCACTCAAGGAGCTGGTCAATGACTTGCCCAATGCCGAAATGCATGCACGCAATGTGCAGAACTTTGAAAAGAAGGCCGATCGCATCACGCATGACACGATCGAGTTGCTGCACAAGACCTTCATCACGCCGCTCGACCGCGACGAGATCCACAAGCTGATCACGACGATGGACGACATCCTCGACCTGATGGAAGACGTGTCGCTCACCATCTCGTTGTATGACGTGACCAACCTGACGGACGAATCGCGCCAGCTCGCCATGATCTGCGTGGCTTGCTGCGAGGAAGTCCGCAAGGCCGTGGCGCTGCTCAGTGACATGAACAACGGCCGTCAGATCCTCACCATCGCCCAGGAAATCGACCGTCTGGAGTCAGAGGCCGATCGCGTGATGCGTGCCGCCATGGCCAAGCTGTTCCGCACCGAAAACGACATCAAGCTGCTGATCAAGCTGAAGGCGATTTACGAGCAACTGGAGAGCGTCACAGACCGTTGCGAGGATGTTGCCAACATCATCGAAGGCATCGTGCTCGAAAACGCCTGACGAGACGACGCCCTCATGCATACGCTTCAGATCAGTCTCTGGGTGGTCGTTCTGCTGGTGGCGCTGGCCATCGTGTTCGACTTCATGAATGGCTTCCACGACGCGGCTAACTCCATTGCGACGGTGGTGTCGACCGGCGTGCTCAAGCCGCAGCAGGCGGTGGCGATGGCCGCAGCCTGCAACGTGATCGCCATTTTCATCTTCCACCTCAAGGTGGCAACCACGGTGGGGCGCGACACAATTGATCCGTCCATCGTTGATCATTACGTCATCTTTGGGGCGTTGGTCGGCGCTATCGCGTGGAACATCATCACGTGGTACTACGGCATTCCGTCCAGCTCGTCGCACGCGCTGATCGGTGGTCTGGTGGGCGCGGCTGTGGCCAAGTCGGGCACGGGCTCGCTGGTGGCCGGTGGCTTGCTCAAGACGGTGGCGTTCATCCTGATTTCGCCGTTGCTGGGTTTTATCCTCGGCTCGCTGCTGATGGTGGCGGTGTCCTGGCTGTTCTTCCGAACGCCGCCATCCAAGGTGGACCGATGGTTCCGGCGCTTGCAGTTGCTCTCGGCCTCGCTGTACAGCTTGGGCCATGGCGGCAACGATGCCCAGAAGACCATCGGCATCATCTGGATGCTGCTGATTGCGGGCGGCTACGCATCGGCCACTGCAACTGAACCGCCGATCTGGGTCATCGTGTGCTGCTATGTGGCGATCGGTCTCGGTACGCTGCTGGGCGGCTGGCGGATCGTGCGGACGATGGGTCAGAAGATCACCAAGCTCAAACCGGTCGGCGGTTTCTGCGCTGAAACCGGTGGCGCCATGACGCTGTTCTTGGCATCGGCGTTGGGTGTGCCAGTGTCGACGACGCATACCATCACCGGCGCCATCGTCGGCGTGGGATCTGCGCAGAAGGCTTCCGCTGTGCGCTGGGGTGTGGCCGGCAACATCGTCTGGGCATGGGTTTTGACGATTCCCGCATCCGCGTTCATGGCGGCAATTGCCTGGTGGATCGGCCGACACGTGCTGTAAGCCGACCGCAGGTCGACATCGAAAAAAACGAAACGCCCACCAAATCGGTGGGCGTTTTGCATTGGGTGAGCGCCGCGTTAGTTATTGCGTTGCGAAGCGCGCGATGGGGTCATCGTCCGCAGGAGCCGTCGCAGCGGCGGGCCCGCGCGTCGACATCAGGTTGTCGGTTTGAGCATCGCGTGCGCGGGCGAGGGTACCCAGGAGATCATCATCGATCGGACGGGGGGGGCTGACGGGTGCCGGAACCATCGGTGCGACGATCGGTGCTGGTGCATCCGGCAGGTTGCTTACGGCCACGACGCGGCGCGCGCCCATGTAGCGGCTTGCCCAGTAAGACTTGGTCATGTCTTCCAGGCGCACGGTGCCACCCGTGGCTGGTGCATGGACAAACCGGTTCTGGCCCACATAGATGCCGACGTGCGAGTTCGGCTGGCCGGTCGTGTTGAAGAAGACGAGGTCGCCCGACGCGACGTCGCGGCGATCCAATAACGTGCCGCGGCGGCCCATTTCGGCGGCGGTCCGTGGCAGATTCACAGAAGCAGCGCGCTGCACGACGTAGCGCACGAGCCCACTGCAATCGAAGCCGCTGTCGGGTGTATTGCCGCCGTAGCGGTAGGGGGTGCCGACCAGCGCCATCGCCTCAATGGAGATTTCTTCCAGACCGGCGCTGGGGTCGTGGATCGGGGCGCCGCGTGTGCGCAGGCCCGCGTCGCGCGAGGCGGTGGAGCGGGTAGGCGTTGACGAGCAGGCGGACAGCAGGCAGACCAGCGCAAGCAGAGCGGTGCCTGCTACTCGGGTATTGCCAAAGGAAGAGCTGTACCGCGTCAGCATGCGCCATCAGGAGAGTCTGGATAGCGAGCATGCTATGCGCGCCGCGTCAGAAAGCCAAACAGCGTGTTGGCGAGGCGCAACGCCAAGCGGGGTGCGGGTCTGCGGATTTTGCCCCGATGGCGTCGCGTTTTGCGGGCAGTTTTACCAGCGTAGCTGGACGCTGCGCGTGCTGCCGGTCTGCACCGTTGCGCGCTTGGTGGCGCCCTGGTACGTGGCGATGACGTTATAGCTGGCCGGCGGGGCCTTGATCAGGCAGCGTGGGCCATCGGCGCGAAAGCTTGCCACCTCCTTGCCGTGTCGCGTGAGCTGTACGTCGACGTCGGCGAGATACTCGCCGCGTGCGCCTTGCGTGAACAGCAGAGACAGGTTGTAGTTGCGCGCCTCGCTGTTCAGCGCCTGCTGCTCGTCCTGTGCAACGCCGCCGCAGACGTAGCTGATCTGGCCGGCGGTCTTTGGCGTGAGGTCGTCGGCGAGCGCAATGGAGGCGCCGGCGGACAGCATCATCGCCAGCGCGGCCGACGTCAGGGTCAAACGCGATCGGGTCTGCAGGTTTTGCTGCATGGGCATCATTGGCCTCCATCGGGAAAAAGAGAGGTGCCCGATCTGCAGCAAAAAAAAGGCCACGCGATTGCGTGGCCTGATGGCACAACGATTTGCGGCAGACAAATTTGTTGTCGCGTGATTTTTACAGCACGTCAGAGGCGTGATCCGCGAGTCGCGAGCGCTCGCCGCGCGCCAACGTGATATGCCCGCTGTGGCTCCATCCCTTGAAGCGATCCACTACATAAGTCAGGCCCGACGAACCTTCCGTCAGATACGGCGTGTCGATCTGCGCGATGTTCCCCAGGCAGACGATCTTGGTGCCGGGGCCTGCGCGCGTGACGAGCGTCTTCATCTGCTTGGGTGTCAGGTTTTGCGCCTCGTCGATGATCAGGAACTTGTTGACGAAGGTGCGGCCGCGCATGAAGTTCATGCTCTTGACCTTGATGCGCGAGCGGATCAGCTCCTGCGTGGCAGCGCGGCCCCATTCGCCGGCGTTGTCGTCGGATTTTTGCAGGACTTCGAGGTTGTCGTCGAAGGCACCCATCCACGGCTGCATTTTCTCTTCTTCCGTGCCGGGCAGGAAGCCGATGTCTTCACCCACGGGCACCGTGGCGCGCGTGATGATGATCTCGTTGTAGAGCTTCTGATCCAGCACTTGCTCGAGGCCTGCCGCGAGTGCCAGCAGCGTCTTGCCCGTGCCGGCTTGGCCCAGCAGCGAAACGAAGTCGACTTCCGGATGCATCAGCAGGTTCAACGCGAAGTTCTGCTCGCGGTTGCGCGCGGTCACGCCCCAGACGTTGTTTTTCTGGTGCGTGTAGTCTTTGAGCGTTTGCAGCACGGCGGTTTTGCCGTTCAGCTCCTTGACCTGTGCATACAGCGGCAGGCTGCCGTCATTCGGCTCCAGGAAAACAAACTGGTTGACCAGGAACGACGGCACCAGCGGCCCGGACAAGCGGTAGAACGTCGTGCCCGTCTTCGGGTCCTGCCAGCTCTCGATGTTCTTGCCGTGCTTCTGCCAGAAGTCTGTCGGCAGCGCCATGATGCCGCTGTAGAGCAGGTCGGTGTCTTCCAGCACGCGATCGTTGAAGTAGTCCTCCGCTGGCAGGCCGAGGGCGCGTGCCTTGATCCGCATGTTGATGTCTTTGGACACCAGCACGACTGATCGGTCCGGACGTTGCTGTTGCAATGCGGCCACCACACCAAGGATCTGGTTGTCCGCTTTGCCCTGCGGCAGGCCATCGGGCAGCTTGATGTCGTTCAGACGCGTCTGGAAGAACAGGCGTCCCTGCGCATCGCGGTTGCCGAGCTTGGCCAGAGGAAGGCCGTCGTCCATGACACCATCGGTGCCAGCCACGAGCTGGTCGAGCGTGCGGCTGACCGTGCGGGCATTGCGCGCAACTTCGCTCATGCCCTTCTTGTGGTTGTCCAGCTCTTCCAACGTCATCATCGGCAGATAGACGTCGTGCTCTTCAAAACGGAAGAGCGATGTCGGATCGTGCATCAGGACGTTGGTGTCAAGCACGAACAGCTTGGCGGGGCCTTCATCGCGGCGGTCGCGCCGGCGGGCAGCGGTTTCGGTCGATTTGCCGGTCGCGCTTACCTTGTCGACGGCCTTGGCGAGGATGCCGGCGTGTTCACGTGAAGTCTCTTTCGCCATGGGGGACGCTTCGCCCGAGCGGGCGCGGGCCGTGCTGGCTGCATTGCGTTTGGGTTGCGCACGGCCGGTTTCTGACAGCGCCTCGCGCTCGAGCGCTGGCACCGGTTTTCGAGGTTCCTGACCCGCCTTCGGCTTTCCGGCTTTGCCGAAAGGCTTGAATTCAGCCGGGTCAAGCAATTGGGCTGGCTGGGTGGGCATGGTCGGCAGCGGCATGCTTCGATTACCTCTCTGGCTGGAACAACGACGAAACACCGTCCGCGCATATGGCGAGGCGGTGCTGGCGGAAAACGCGGGAAAACGGATGGGCACGTCGCGGCGTCTGATGTGCGGACGACGGCCACAAAAAAGCCGCCATGACCTGCGAGAGGTGGGGCGGCCTAGGTGAACGCCACGACAAGCTGCACGATTCGGACGTTCTGCCCGGCCTGCTTGCCGGGAAAAACGCAGAAGCGGTATCAGGCCAACTTGGCCGCCGGTACCGTCGTGGGCTATCGGAATGGCATCCGGGTTTCGTACTCATCGGTTCCGACTGTATCGGAAGCTTTTGTGATTTGCAATCGGTCACATGTGACGTGTGGTGCGGCGCAAACTGGACACGAAGGACGATGCGAAATTGACGAAAAGGCAAACCCCCAAGGGTGCCTGGAGGGCGCTTTTCAGACAGCTTGGCCCTATGTGCAGTTACAGCGCGCGCACCGCGGCCAGCACGTCATCCACATGGTTGGGCACTTTCACGGCCCGCCATTCCTTGCGCAACACGCCCTTGGTGTCGATCAGGAATGTGCTGCGCTCGATGCCGCGCACGTCTTTGCCGTACATCTTCTTCATCTTGATGGTGTCAAAGATGTTGCAGACGGCTTCGTCGGCGTCGGAAATCAGCTCGAACGGCATCTCCAGTTTCGCCTTGAAGTTTTCGTGCGATTTCAGGCTGTCGCGCGAGATGCCGAACACCACGGCGCCGGCGGCCTCAAAGGCGTCGTATTGGTCGCGGAAGTTCATCGCCTCGGTGGTGCAGCCGGGCGTGTTGTCCTTCGGATAGAAATACAGCACGACGATCTTGCCGCGCTGCGATGCCGGCGAGAACGTGATGCCGTTGGTGGCCGGTGCGGAGAAATCGGGAAGAGGCTGGTCGATCGTGACGGGCATGGTGTGTTCCGGAAAACCGCGAGGAGAGAGAGACGGGGAGCTCGTAGACGGGCAAATCTGAGATACCGCGCCCGCCGCCAAACCGGAGATCGGAAAGATCAGGCCGGCTGAACAATCAGGCTGCCGCTGCGGCCGGCAACTTCGCCCCACGTGACGGGCTGCACGGGCAGGCTACTGCGATCGAGCGTCGCGTAGTAATCGCCCATCGATCCTAGCCGATGGCCTTGCGCGCGCCAGCCTCGCAGCAACTCGCGGAAGATCGGGGCGAGTTTCTGCCCTTCAAGTTCTGCATGCAAGGTGAATACCTGATCGCGGTCGGACTCGGTCATCTTCAGGATGTGCCGGGCGACGTTGTCGAGCGTGATGTCTTCCACGCCGATCAGTTCGTCCAGTGTGGGCAGCGTGGTCGGCAATTGCACGTGGTTCAGCGCTTTTCCGTCAACGCTTGGGATATACGGATGCGTACCCCGGCCGTCTGAGGCGTACGCCATGCCCCAGTTGTCGATCTGGCGGAACGCGTGGTCGTTCATCTGCCAGCCGGCGGCGCCGTGCGTCACGGGTGGCTTGCCGAACACCTGGATGAAACGCGCGTGGGCGGCGGTCATCTGGCGCGCGGTCCAGCCGGCATCGCGTTGGCGGACATTGTCTTGCCAGAGCACGTGGTCCCAGGTGTGGATGCCGGTTTCGAAGCCTGCCTCCGCAATGGCGCGCATTTCGGTAGCGGCTTTACGGCCGATGTCGGGGCCGGGCAGCAGCACGCCGTACATCAGCGTACGAAGGCCGTAATGCTCGACAACCGACGTGCGGGAAACCTTTTTCAGGAAGCCGGGGCGGAAGGCCCGGCGCAGCGCCCAGCCGGTGTGATCCGGGCCGAGACTGAAGAGGAAGGTCGCACCTGCCTCGTGCTCGCGCAGCATGCGCGCGAGGTTGGGCACGCCTTCGCGGGTGCCGCGCAGGGTGTCGACGTCGATCTTGAGGACGATGAGAGCCATGAACCTGCGCGGGGGTGTTGCTTTTACTTGTTGCCGTTGCCGTCTTCGACCAGGCTGCGGGCTTCAGCCACGTGCGTGCGATACGCTTCGAAGATGTTCGCCAATGCGTCCTTCATCACGGTGGTCGGCTTCCAGCCGAGGTCTTCCATGGTGTTGGCGATCTTCGGCACGCGGTTCTGCACGTCCTGGTAGCCGGTGCCGTAGTAGGCACCGGAGGTCGTTTCCACCAGTTGGACCTGCTTGGCGGTGTCCTTGTACTCGTCGATCTTGGCGGCTTGTTCCAACATCATGTTGGCCAGCTCGCGCACCGAGTAGTTGTTCGACGGGTTGCCGATGTTGTAGATCTTGCCCGAGGCCACGCCGTCCTTGTTGGCAATAATGCGCACCAGTGCGTCGATGCCGTCATCGATATACGTGAAGGCGCGCTTCTGGCTGCCGCCGTCGACGAGCTTGATGTTCTCGCCGCGCACGATGTGGCCGAGGAACTGCGTCACAACGCGCGACGAACCTTCCTTCGGGGTGTAGATCGAGTCCAGGCCCGGGCCGATCCAGTTGAACGGACGGAACAGCGTGAAGTTCAGCCCTTCCATGCCGTAACCCCAGATCACGCGGTCCATCAACTGCTTCGAGCATGCGTAGATCCAGCGCGGCTTGTTGATCGGGCCGTAGATCAGCGGCGAGGCTTCCGGATCGAATTCCGAATCGCCGCACATGCCGTAGACCTCGGAGGTCGACGGGAAGACCAGATGCTTGCCGTACTTGGCCGCCGAGCGAACGATCGGCAGGTTGGCTTCAAAGTCCAGCTCGAACACGCGCAACGGGTCTTTGACGTAGGTCGACGGAGTGGCGATGGCCACCAGCGGCAGGATCACGTCGCACTTCTTCACGTGATACTCGACCCACTCCTTGTTGATGGTGATGTCACCCTCAAAGAAGTGCATGCGCGGGTGGTTGACCAGGTCGCCCAGACGCTCGGTCTGCATGTCCATGCCATAGACCTCCCAATCGGTGGTCTCCAGGATGCGCTTGGACAGGTGGTGGCCGATGAAGCCGTTGACGCCGAGGATCAGTACTTTTTTCATGAAGGCAAACTCAAGATCAGGAGAGGGCGAGCTGGCTGGCGAGCTGCTGCGCGGTCACGACAGACGTTCCGCTGGCAGCTTGGGGCTCGACGCGCCAGAGCTCGTGGATGGCGATGGCTCCCCCATCGCCGCACACGCCGAACATCGCATTATCCACGACGTGCAAGCCCAGCGGCAAATTCGTAAAGGTTTGATGCGCCAGACGGGCACGCGCGACAACGTAGCGCTGGCTGCCGGCGTCCGTAAAGGCACCCGGGTAGGGCGGTGCCACGGCACGAATCAGGTTATAGACCTGCTGGGCCGGTTTGGACCAGTCGATCCGGCCGTCTTCGGGCTTGCGGCCGCCGAAATAGCTGCCGTTGGCGAGCACGTTCGGGTGCTGCGGAATGTGCCCGGCAATCATCGCGGGAAGCGCGCGCCACAACGTTTGCTCGGCCGCCACGGTGGCCTTTTCGAACACTTCGTGCGAGGTGTCGTCCGGCAGGATCGGCACAATGGTCTGGTCGACGATGTAACCGGCATCCGGCTTTTCGACCATTTCGTGCAGGGTGGCGCCGGTTTCGGTCTCGCCATGCAGCACTGCCCAGTTGATGGGCACACGCCCGCGGTACTTGGGCAACAGCGAACCGTGCATGTTGAACGCGCCGAATTTGGCAAGGCTCAACAGGCGCATCGGGATCATGTGCCGGTAGTAGAACGAAAAGATGAAGTCCGGCGCAATGGCGGCGATCCGCGCGTGCAGGTCTTCACCGTTTGCGTTATCCGGCGTGATGTATGGGATACCCAATTCCTGTGCGGTGGCGCGTACGCTCCCGAACCAGATGTTCTCGGTAGCGTTGTCCTCGTGCGTGACAACGAGTTCGACCTGAATGCCACGCGCAGCCAGCACGCGCAGGCAGCGTACGCCGACGTTGTGATACGCGAAAACGACGGCGCGCCGCTTGAGTTCGGAACTCATGCAACCCCCCGCTGCGAGCCCGTCTTCAGATCGGCAGCACCGGCTTCATGCAGATGCGGCGTCTCTTCCAGCACACCCTGCACCAGATAGCGCGGGCGTTCGCGCACCTGTTGATAGATGCGGCCGATGTATTCGCCCAGCAGGCCAATGCCAAACAGCAGCACGCCCATCAGGAAGAACGTGATGGCGAACAGCGTGAACACGCCCTGGACTTCCGCGCCCAGGACGAAGCGCCGCACCACCAGCAGGATGAACAGCACGGCAGACGCAAGCGACAACAGCATCCCGATCGCCGAGAACCACTGCAGCGGCACCACGGAAAAGCCCGTCACCAAGTCGAAATTCAATCGCACGAGCTTGTACAGCGAGTACTTCGACTCGCCGGCAAAGCGTTCTTCGTGGTCGACTTCGATTTCGGTCGGGTTCTTGCTGAAGGTGTAGGCCAGTGCCGGAATGAAGGTGTTGACTTCGCGGCAGCGGTTGATCGTGTCGACGATGGTCCGGTTGTATGCGCGCAGCATGCAGCCCTGGTCCGTCATCTTGATGTGCGTGATGCGCTCGCGCAGCGAGTTCATCGCACGCGATGCGGTGCGGCGGAACCAGCTGTCCTGGCGCACGCGACGGATGGTGCCGACGTAGTCGTAGCCTTCGTCGAGCTTCTCCACCAGGCGGCCAATTTCTTCCGGCGGATTCTGCAGGTCGGCATCGAGCGTGACGACGCGTTCGCCGCGCGCATGTTCAAAGCCGGCCAGGATGGCCATGTGCTGGCCATAGTTGCCGTTGAACAGCACGACGCGCGTGCTGTCCGGGCGCGCCCGGAACTGCTCGGCCAGCATGGCGGCGGAGCGGTCGCGGCTACCGTCGTTGACGAACACGACTTCATACGAAATGCCGAGCGCGTCGAGCGCGGGATACAGACGCGCAAACAGCGCGGCGAGCCCGTCTTCTTCGTTGTAAACAGGAATGACGACCGAGAGAGCGGGTGTCTTCATTATTGGATTATTGGTACTGGGCGCAAAGTTGGCGGACCGCGCTGACCACGCGATCCACATCGGAATCTTCCATGCCGGCAAACATCGGCAGCGTAACGATGGCGCGACCAATGCGCTCGGCCACCGGGAACATGCCCGGCTTCCAGCCGAGTTCGCGGTAGAGCTTGAACAGGTGGATGGGCGGATAGTGCACGCCAGCGCCGATGCCCAGCGCCTTCAGGCCAGCCATGAAGCCGGCGCGATCGACCTCCAGGCGATCCAGCGGCAGCACGATCTGGAACATGTGCCAGTTGGTGTGCGTGAAGTTCTCCACGGGCAGTTCAACGCCGAACGACTCGATATCGGCTGCTCGCATACCTGCAAAGTAGCGGCGGGCCAGCGCAGCGCGGCGTGCGGTCACGGCTTCCAGCTGAGCGAATTGGCCCAGGCCGATCGCCGCATTCACGTCGGTCAGGTTGAACTTGCCGCCAACCAGATCGACTTCCATGCCATCAAAGCCGGTGCGCACGACGCCCTGCAGCCGATATTTTTCGGCCAGCACGGCTTCTTCGGGCGTGTTGAGCACCAGCGCGCCGCCTTCGATGGTCGTGATGTTCTTGTTGGCCTGGAAGCTGAAGCTGACGAGATCGCCGATCTCGCCGATGCGCTTGTCGCCCCAGCGCGAGCCAATGGCCTGCGCGGCATCTTCCACCACGCGCAGCTTATGACGGCGGGCGATGTCGTAGAGGCGATCCATGTCGACGGGCAGGCCCGACAGATAAACCGGAATAATGGCCTTGGTGCGCGGCGTGATGGCGGCCTCGACCTTGTCCAGGTCGATGTTGCGCGTCACGGGGTCGATGTCGACGAAGACAGGCTTGGCGCCGACCGTCAGCACCACGTTGGACGTGGCGACCCACGAGATCGGCGTGGTAATGACTTCATCGCCGGGGCCGATGCCCGCGATGCGCAGCGCGACTTCCATCGTGGCCGTGCCGTTGGCGAATGTGCGAACGATGCGGCCGCCGAAATATTCCGACAGGGCGGCTTCGAATGCCGCGACCTTGGGGCCCGAGGTGATCCAGCCCGAGCGCAGCACATCGGCCACGGCGGTGATGGTCGCCTCGTCAATGGTCGGGCGCACGAAGGGTAGGAACGGGAGTTTGGCAGTGGCGGTGGTTTGCGTCATGACTTGAATAAGGTTGGGTGCTGGGGTGGGCACATCGGCTCACGAGCGAGCCAGCACAAGTACGCCGACGAGGATGATCGCAATGCCGATCAGGCGCTGCACCGACAGCACTTCGCCAAACAGATACCACGCCAGGAAGGCGTTGACCACGTAGCCCAGGGAGAGCATCGGATACGCGATGGTCACATCCACGCGCGACAGGCCGAGAATCCACACCACCACCGAGATGACGTAGCACGACAAGCCGCCAATGATGGGCCACTGCGTTGCAAGCTTGATGCCGATCGGCAGGATGTTGTCGGCCGAAAACGCAAAGCGGCCGATGTTGTTGACGCCCGCCTTGAGCAGCAGCTGAGCGCAGGCATTGAGCATGACGCCCGTCAGGATCAGCCCGAAAGTGACCAGATTCATGTGTTCTTTTGATGTTTTACAGACTGCGGCGGTTTCCCCGTGCGGATGTTCTCAATCCAGCCGCCGGGCCGCATGTTACGACAATTCCGCTTGCGCGCCCCTTTCGAGAATCCGTGGCGGTGAAACCTAGTTGCGCCGGACGATCAGACGGCGGGCATCGCGGGCGATCAAGATCATCGGTACGCCCTGGGCTGTCAGCCGATCATAGGTGCCCGGTCCCATCATGGCGACTGCCTGGCCGCCGGCTTTCCAGCGCGCCACGAACGCTTCGGTGGTCGGCACCCACTTGGCCGGCTCCTGTTTGACGCCAAAGGCCAGTTCATCAGGCTCCTGCACCATGATGGTGGGCCGGCCGAGGTAAAACGGCATTGTATGGTCCAGACGCTCCACCGCATAGAACGGCACGTCGGGCTTGAGCCACGGCCGAACGGCCGGCACGAGATCGATGCCCGACATGGAACGCCCGAAGGCTTCGTGGCCGAGCATAGCGGCCGTAAATGTCAGGAACCACGCGCACGCAAATGCGACCACGCTCTCGAAGCGCTTGCCCGCCAAGCGAAGCGCGAGCCACGTGAATCCTGCTCCCGCCGCGAACGCAACAGCCAGGAACATTGCAAACTGGGCAAACACTGCGTTCGGATACATATCCGACGACATTGTCGCCACGTAACCGCTTGCCGCCAGGCCAGCCAGCGCCAGCGCCAGGAAGCCCTTGAGTTGCCAGCGCCATGCGCGCTCGCTGGTGTGCTCCAGGACCAGGGCGCCCAGAATCGCCAGCGCTGGGATGATCGGGAAGATATAGCCCGGCAGCTTCGAATCCGAAATGCTGAAAAATGCAAAGATCAGGATGGCCCACAGGCCGAGCATGAGCGTGGGGCGGAAACCGTTGCTGGCGGTTTCACCGCGTGCGAAGGTCAGACGTGCAGCGCTGGGCAATTGAGCAAGCCACGGCAGGAACCCGGCTACCAGCAGCGGCACAAAGTACCAAAGCGGCGCGTTTCGGTTGTGCACGGTCGACGTGAAACGCTGGAAATGCTCGTGCACGAAGAAGAACCACGCGAATTCCGGGTTGCGCATCGAGATCAGCACGAACCACGGCGCGCCCACGGCAAAGAAGATGATCAGTCCGGTCACAAGATGCAGGCGTTTCCACAAGGCCCAGTCGCGCGCGACCAGCGTGTAGACCACCAACACAAAGCCCGGCAGGACCACGCCGATCAGGCCCTTGCTCAGCACCGCGAGCGCCATTGACGCCCAGCAGGCCCACATCCAGCCGCGTTGTTGAGCGCGCGTGGCATCCGGATGCTGTGCGAGCAGCAGCGCACCCAGCGCCATCGTCATGCAGCCGGCGACGCCCATGTCGAGCGAGTTGAAGTGCGAGCCCACGTTCCACAGCGGCGCGCTCACAAGCACCAGCCCGCTGATGACGGCCGTCCGCTTGCCCCACCAGCGCGCCGCCGCCAGCATCGTGAAAACAATGCCGACGATGCCGGAGAGCGCCGTGAACAGCCGCGCCTGCCAGTCGCCGATGCCGAACAGCGTGTAGGCGAGTGCGGTGCCCCACATCTGCAGCGGCGGTTTCTCGAAATACTTCAGGGCGTTGTAGCGGATCGTCACCCAGTCGCCGGAGACGAACATCTCGCGCGCGATTTCGGCGTAGCGGCCTTCGTCGGTGGGGATCAGGTGCCGGTAGCCGAGCGTGCCGAGCCAGATGGCCAGGAACGCAGCAGCCAGCAGCCATAGGGAGGCGTTGCGCCAGGGGAGAGCGGGCGCTTGAGCGGTGCGGTCGATCGACATGCGGTCAGGCACGCTCGATCAGCAGGGCGGCGGCCACTTTGCGGCCTTCCAGCATCAGAATGTTGTACGTGCGGCCGGCGGCCTGCAGGTCCATGGCGTCTACGCCGATGCGTTTTTCGGTAAGCGGCACCGTCAGCCGCGGGTGCGGGAAGCGCAGCTTGTTGCCGGAGCCAAAGATCACCACTTCGGCCCCCAGTTCGAGCACGCGGGCGAAATGCTCGGGCGTCAGATCCTCAAAGCGCGACACATCCCACTGCACCACGGCGCCCTCGGGCATCACCAGCACCGAGTGCTCGTAGCGCACCTTGTTGATTTCGATATAGCCGTCGCCATAGCCGGTAACGGTATTGAGAATGGTCGACGAATCGGATGAATGGAGCTTCAAGGTAGGAATCCCATCGGGCGCGATGACTGCGGCGCATACGGCGGCACGCTGGCAAAGGCGCTAGGTTTCAGACTTCGGACAGGTTTCGCTGCGTTGCAAAAATGCCCGCCTAAGTCTGTCATAATGGGCTAAATTATATCTTTTTCTCTCCTTCGCCCGCCGCGCCACAAGCGATGTCCGGCAAGGAATAGCGTAGCGGCGCCTGCCGCTGTGTGGCGTTACCGTCGCCGCTTTGCTGCGCCACAGAATGCTCCGTAGTTCCAGCCCGTTCAACGTCGCCACTCGCCGCCTTGCCCGTGAAAACGATTCAGAAATCCGCCAAGCTCAACAACGTCTGCTATGACATTCGCGGCCCCGTGCTCGAAAAGGCCAAGCAGATGGAAGAAGAGGGCCACAAGATCATCAAGCTGAATATCGGCAACCTGGCCGTGTTCGGTTTCGATGCCCCTGAAGAGATCCAGCAGGACATGATCCGCAACCTGCCGAATTCGGCGGCGTATTCGGATTCCAAGGGCATCTTCGCGGCGCGCAAGGCGGTGATGCACTACACGCAAGAGCAGGGCATCAAGAACGTCACGCTGGAGGACATCTATCTGGGTAATGGCGCGTCGGAGCTGATTTCACTGGCCACCAACGCGCTGCTCGATGCCGGTGACGAGCTGCTGCTGCCGGCTCCCGATTACCCGCTGTGGACGGCGGTGACCAGCCTTTCGGGCGGCACGCCGGTGCACTACATCTGCGACGAAGCCAATGGCTGGATGCCGGACCTGGACGACATCCGCGCCAAGATCACGCCCAACACCAAGGGCATCGTCGTCATCAACCCGAACAATCCGACCGGCGCGCTGTATTCGGACGAGCTGCTGCTGGGCATCGTCGCCATCGCGCGCGAACACGGCCTGGTGATCTTTGCCGATGAGGTGTACGACAAGGTTCTGTTCGACGACAACAAGCACACCGCGATCGGCTCGCTGTCGGAAGACGTGCTGACCGTGACGTTCAACAGCCTGTCGAAGAGCTACCGTTCGTGCGGTTACCGCGCGGGCTGGATGGTCGTGTCCGGCGACAAGCGTCCGGCCAAGGACTACATCGAAGGCCTGAACATGCTGTCGTCGATGCGCCTGTGCGCCAACGTGCCGGGGCAGTGGGCCATCCAGACCGCGCTGGGCGGCTACCAAAGCATCAAAGACCTGGTGGCGCCGGGCGGCCGCATGCGCCGTCAGCGCGACCTTGCGCACGAGCTGATCACAGCGATCCCCGGCGTGACCTGCGTCAAGCCCAAGGCTGCGCTCTATATGTTCCCGCGCCTGGACCCGGCGGTGTATCCCATTGAAGACGACCAGACCTTCATCCGCCAGCTGCTGGAAGAAGAGCGTGTGCTGCTGGTGCAGGGCACGGGCTTCAACTGGCACTCGCCGGACCACTTCCGCATCGTCTTCCTGCCGCACGAAGACGATCTTCGTGAAGCGATTGGCCGAATTTCGCGCTTCCTGGAGCGGTACCGTCAGCGTCACGGTACTGGCATCCGGGCCGCCTGACTTTCGACCATTCGCTCGGTCATCCGACAGATCAGTAACTGCGGGGCAGACCGAAGTGTCTGCCCTGTGTGTTTTTTGCTTCTCCGCTTTTTCGTTTCTTTACGACACGTCTCATGAATCCCATCAAGATCGGCCTGCTCGGGCTCGGTACCGTCGGTGGCGGTACCCTCAAGGTTCTGCAACGGAACCAGGAAGAAATCCGCCGTCGTGCGGGTCGCGGCATTGAAGTCGCCATGATTGCCGTGCGCAATCTCGACCGTGCTCGCGCCATCGTGCAGGAAGCCGGGGCGACCGTGCCGGTGGTGAGCGACCCGTTTGCCATTGTGGATTCGCCCGAGATCGATATCGTCGTGGAACTGATCGGCGGCTATGACCTGACGCGTGAGCTGGTGCTGCGCGCCATCGCCAACGGCAAGCATGTCGTCACCGCCAACAAGGCGCTGCTGGCCCTGCATGGCAACGAGATATTCAAGGCCGCCCAGGACAAGGGCGTGATGGTGGCGTTCGAGGCCGCTGTGGCCGGCGGCATCCCCATCATCAAGGCGCTGCGTGAAGGCCTGACGGCCAACCGCATCGAGTGGATCGCCGGCATCATCAACGGCACCACCAACTTCATCCTGACCGAGATGCGCGACAAGGGTCTGGACTTCGACACAGTCCTGAAAGAAGCCCAGCGCCTGGGCTACGCCGAAGCCGATCCGACCTTCGACATCGAGGGCTTTGACGCCGCGCACAAGCTCACGCTCATGAGCGCCATCGCCTTTGGCGTGCCGATCCAGTTTGAACGCGCGTATGTGGAAGGCATCACCAAGCTGGAAGCCGTCGACATTCGCTACGCCGAAGAGCTCGGCTACCGCATCAAGCTGCTGGGCATCACGCGCCGTGCCGAAGCGGGCATTGAGCTGCGCGTGCATCCGACGCTGGTGCCAGCCAAGCGCCTCATCGCCAATGTCGAAGGCGCGATGAATGCCGTGGTCGTCAACGGCGATGCCGTGGGCCCGACGCTGTACTACGGCAAGGGCGCAGGCGCCGAGCCGACCGCTTCGGCCGTCGTCGCCGATCTGGTGGACGTGACGCGCCTGCACACGGCCGACCCGGAACACCGCGTGCCGCATCTTGCGTTCCAGCCGGATGCGCTGTCCGACACGCCGGTGCTGCCGATCGACGAAGTGCGCTCGAGCTACTACCTGCGCATGCGCGTGGCCGATGAAACCGGCGTGCTGGCCGACATCACGCGCATCCTGGCCGAAGGCGGTATCTCGATCGACGCCATGCTGCAGAAGGAATCGCGCGAAGGCGAACCGCAGACCGACATCATCATGCTGTCGCACGTGACGGTCGAGAAGCGCGTGAACGCCGCCATCGCCGCCATCGAAGCGCTGCCGACCGTGCTGTCGAAGGTCACGCGCATCCGCATGGAAGAACTGAACTAAGCGCAGGACATGAGCATGCAATACCGATCGACCCGCGGCCACGCAGAGCCGCAGAGTTTCTCCCGCATCCTGCTGGGCGGCCTGGCGCCGGACGGCGGGCTGTATCTGCCTGAGCAGTACCCGCGGGTCAGTGTTGACGAACTGACCCGCTGGCGCGACCTGCCGTACGCCGATCTCGCGTTCGAGATCCTGCGCAAGTTCGCCACCGACATTCCCGAAGACGACCTGCGCGCGCTGACCCGCCGCACCTATACGCCCGAGGTCTACTGCAACGCGCGCGCTGGCGACAACACCGCCGACATCACGCCCTTGCACAAGCTGGGCGAGGAAGGCGGCACGTCGCTGTCGCTGCTGTGCCTGTCCAACGGCCCGACGCTGGCTTTCAAGGACATGGCGATGCAGTTGTTGGGCAACCTGTTCGAATACGCGCTCGACCGTGAGCACGCCGAGTTGAACATCCTGGGCGCCACTTCCGGCGACACGGGCAGCGCCGCCGAATACGCCATGCGCGGCAAGCGCGGCGTTCGCGTGTTCATGCTGAGCCCGCACCGCAAGATGAGCGCGTTCCAGACCGCGCAGATGTTCAGCCTGCAAGACAAGAACATCTTCAACATCGCCATCGAAGGCGTGTTCGACGACGCGCAGGACATCGTCAAGGCGGTGTCGAACGATCTCGAATACAAGGCCCGCCAGAAGATCGGCACGGTCAACTCGATCAACTGGGCGCGCGTCGTCGCCCAGGTCGTCTACTACTTCAAGGGCTACCTGCTGGCGGCCCCGAAGATTGGCGACAAGGTGTCGTTCTGCGTGCCCTCGGGCAACTTCGGCAACGTCTGCGCTGGCCACATCGCGCGCATGATGGGTTTGCCGATCGACAAGCTGGTCGTTGCCACGAACGAGAACGACGTGCTCGACGAGTTCTTCCGCACCGGCACGTACCGCGTGCGTTCGGCCGCGCAGACGTATCACACGTCCAGCCCCAGCATGGACATCAGCAAGGCGTCGAACTTCGAGCGCTTCGTGTTCGACCTGCTGGATCGTGATCCGGCACGCCTGGCTCAGCTCTTCCGTGACGTGGACGAAAAAGGCGGTTTCTCGATGACGGGCAAGGCGGAGTTCGACCGCATCGCCGAGTTCGGCTTTGTCTCGGGCCGCAGCTCGCACGACGACCGCGTCGATACGATCCGCGACGTGTTTGCCACGTACAGCACGATGATCGACACCCACACCGCCGACGGCGTGAAAGTGGCGCGCGAAAACCTGACGCCGGGCGTGCCGATGGTGGTGCTGGAAACGGCGCTGCCGGCCAAGTTTGGCGACACCATTCGCGAAGCGCTGGATCGCGAGCCGGAACGTCCGGCTGGCTACGCTGATATCGAATCGCTGCCGCAGCGCTTCGAAGTCATGCCGGCCGACGTTGACCGCATCAAGGGCTATATCGCTCAGCACACCGGTCTCTAAAACGATGCAAGCAGTGCCGGATGACGTAGCCGGAGCAGCCTTCGAGCGCTGCCTGCACGACATCCGTGCCTGCCGTGAGTGCAAGGGCGCCTTGGCGCATGAGCCTCGCCCGGTGGTCGTGGCGGATCGCCGCGCCCGTGTCCTGATCATCGGGCAGGCCCCGGGCCGCATCGTCCACGAAACCGGTATCCCCTGGAACGACCGTTCTGGGGACCGCCTGCGCCAGTGGCTGCAGATCTCATACGACGATTTCTACGCTGACAAGCGCATCGCCGTGGTGCCGATGGGCTTCTGCTTTCCCGGCACTGGCGCGAATGGCGATTTGCCGCCGCGCCCCGAATGCGCGCCCAAATGGCACCGGCCGCTGTTGACGGCGATGCCCGATGTGAGGCTCGCGCTGCTGGTGGGCACCTATGCCCAGCGCAATTACCTCGACGTGCCGCGCGACTGGTCGCTGACGGACGTGGTGCGCAATGGGCCCGTGCAGGACGCCGACGGCCGAGTGCTGTTTCCGCTGCCGCATCCGAGCCCGCGCAATCTGGCCTGGTTCAAACACAACCCGTGGTTTGACGCGCACATCGTGCCGGCACTGCGGGCCGCGCTGGCCCGCGCATTCGCTTGATACGCCTGCGCTGATGCATGGCATCGGCCTGGAACCGATACAATCGAAATCTCCTTTTCGATTCCGCTTCCCCATTCCCGCATGTCCGCCAACGATGCTCCCGCCGTCAAACCGTCCTTGCTGACGCTCGATGCGGCGCTGTCGCAACTGCTTGCCGCAGTGCGCGTTTTGCACGAGACCGAAACCGTGTCGACGTTGCACGCCAACGGGCGCGTCCTCGCCGAGGCCGTCCGCAGCAGCTTGAACGTGCCGCCTGCCGACAACACGCAGATGGACGGATACGCCGTGCGCGCGGCCGACATCACCGCGCCGGGCACGCGTCTGAAGGTGGCGCAGCGCATTCCTGCCGGTCATGTCGGCCAGCCGCTCAATGCGGGCGAGGCGGCGCGCATCTTCACCGGCGCATTGATCCCGCCGGGTGCCGATGCGGTGGTCATGCAGGAGCAATGCAAGGCTGACCCGGACACGGGCACCGTCATCATTGATCACGTACCTGAATCCGGCGAATGGATCCGCCGCGCCGGCGAAGACATTGCCGACGGCGCCGAGATCCTGCCGCGGGGCACGCGCCTCGGCCCGCAGCAGCTGGGCCTGGCGGCTTCGGTCGGCTGCGCCAATCTGCACGTCGTGCGCCGTCCGCGCGTGGCCGTGTTCTTTACTGGCGACGAACTCGCCATGCCCGGCGAGCCGCTCAAGCCCGGCGCCATCTACAACTCCAACCGCTTCACGCTGCGCGCGCTGCTGGAAAACCTTGGCTGCGACATCACCGATTTCGGCATCGTGCCCGACACGCTGCAAGCCACGCGCGACACATTGCGCGAAGCGGCCGAGGAACACGACCTCATCATCACCTCCGGGGGCGTGTCGGTGGGTGAGGAAGACCACATCAAGCCAGCGGTGGAAGCCGAAGGGCGCCTGAATCTCTGGCAGATCGCCATCAAGCCGGGCAAGCCGCTGGCCTTTGGCGAGGTGCGCCGGCCCGAAGGGATGGTGGGTGGTCCGACCGCGTTTTTCGTTGGCCTGCCGGGCAACCCGGTGTCGAGCTTCGTCACCTTCCTGCTGTTCGTGCGGCCGTTCATCCTGCGCCTGCAGGGCGTGGCCGACGTGGCGCCGAAGCGCATCCCGATGCGCGCCGACTTTGCGCTGCTCAAGGGCGATCGCCGCAATGAGTTCCTGCGTGCGCGCATCAACGCCAGCGGCGGGCTGGACCTGTTCCCGAATCAAAGCTCGGGCGTGCTGACCTCCACCGTGTGGGGGGATGGCCTGATCGACAATCCGCCCAATCAGCCGATCGCACTGGGCGATGTCGTCAGCTTCTTGCCGTTCGCGGGTCTGGTGTAAGGAGCGATGGCCATGCAGATTGAACTTCGTTTCTTTGCCAGCGTGCGCGAACAACTCGGAACCTCGCAGGAGCAGGTGGTTGTGCCGGAGGCCGTGCGCACCGTGGGTGATGTGCGCCGCTGGCTGGCGCAGCGCGGTCCGGTCTGGGGCGACACCCTGGCCGAAGGCCGTGCGCTGCGCATGGCGGTGGACCACCAGATCGTGCCGGCCGATACCGCTGTGCATGACGGCTGCGAAGTCGCATTTTTCCCGCCCGTGACCGGCGGCTGAATGGAGCAGAACAACCATGTCCGTCCGTGTGCAGGAAGCCGACTTCGACCTCGGCGCCGAGATTGCAGCGCTGCGTGCCGGCCGCCCAAACATTGGCGCGGTGGCCAGCTTCATCGGCACCGTACGCGACATCAATGACGGCACGGGCGTGTCGGAAATGGAGCTGGAGCACTACCCCGGCATGACCGAAAGGGCGCTCGCTGACATCGTGAGCGCGGCCATGCAACGCTGGGAGCTGATTGACGCGCTCGTCATCCACCGCGTGGGCAAGCTCAAGCCGCAAGACCAGATCGTGCTGGTGGCGGTGGCCTCCAAGCACCGCGGCGAGTCCTTTGCCGCGTGCGAATTCATCATGGATTACCTCAAGAGCGAGGCGCCGTTCTGGAAGAAGGAACAGACGCCCGAAGGCGCGCGCTGGGTCGACGCGCGTGTCACGGACGACAAGGCGCTCGCCCGCTGGGGCATTGCGACAACCAACGCTGCGGCAAGCGCGGCGAACCAGCCTGGCGCATCGGCGCAACCCAACGACTACGAATAACAAGGACGCGACCGCATGAGCGGAATGGGCATTCTGGCCGTAGGGGTGGGCGCTGCGCTGGGAGCCTGGTTGCGCTGGGCGTTCGCCATCTTGTGGAACGCCATCAATCCGGCCTTGCCGTACGGCACGCTGGCAGCCAATCTGGTGGGAGGCTATCTGATCGGCGTTGCGGTGGGTTTTTTCGATACGCACGCGGGGCTGCCGCCTGAATGGCGTTTGCTTGTCATCACTGGTTTTCTGGGCGGGCTGACGACGTTCTCGACGTTTTCCAGCGAGGTTGTCGCCAACATCCTGGCTGGCGACAACCTGATGGGCGCGCTGCATATCGTGGCGCATCTGGGCGGCTCGCTGTTCCTCACCATGCTCGGTCTCTGGACGGTGCGCACCTTCAGTTGATCGCAAGGCCCGTCGCGCAAATTGAGTTGCGAATGAGAAGTTGGGTTCACATACTGGTAGTGCCTGCGGTGGCTTAGGGACGTGCAGTATCGAAGGCCGCCGCGGGTTGCTTTGTGTTGTTCCATCCATAACGAGAAGGAGACGCAATGAAACCCACCCGAACGGCGCGCCTGCGACGGCACGTCTCACCAAGCAACCTCATCACTGCCGGTGCCGTGCTGCTGGCGGGCTGCGGCGTGTTGAGCGCTTGCGGCGGCAGCAATGACGGCAACAACGTGCCGGGCAATACCAAACCGGCCTTTGCCGGCAAGGTGACCGTCAACCGGTACGACGGCGTATCCGACGACCTGCTGACCGCCGGCCTGGGCGCAAGCGGCCTGGCTTCGGCCACCGCGCCCGCCATCGCCAACCCCACCGCGCCCACGCCAGCCGAGCTGCGCCGCCTGGCGATCTACGCAAACTACCGCGCGTTGGTCGACACGGCGGCCAAGGGCGGCTACGGCACGCTCTATGGCCCGAACGTCGATGCCAGCGGCAACGTCACCCAGGGCTCCGGCATGATCGCCGGGACGGAATACGTGACGTACTCCGATGACGGCACCGGCCAGCAGAACGTGGTGCTGCTCGTGCAGATTCCGGACAGCTTCGACGTCAACAATCCCTGCATCATCACTGCCACCTCGTCGGGCTCGCGCGGCATCTACGGCGCGATTTCCACCGGCGAGTGGGGCCTCAAGCGCAAGTGCGCCGTCGCCTATACCGACAAGGGCACCGGCGCCGGCCCGCACGACCTGGCCACCGATACCGTCGCCCTGCAGGACGGCACGCGCACCACGCGCAGCGCCGCCGGTTCCAACGCGCACTTTGCCGCGCCGCTCACCAGCAGCCAGTTGGCTGCCTTCAACACGGCCACGCCGAATCGGTTGGCGTTCAAGCACGCACATTCACAGCGCAATCCGGAGAAGGATTGGGGACTGTTCACGCTGCAGGCCGTGCAATTCGCGTTCTGGGCGATCAACGACAAGATTGCGGGAGCCAGCGGTGCGCTCATTGGCAGCGCGCTGCCGGTGCGTCCGGACAACACCATCGTCATCGCGTCGAGCATCTCGAACGGTGGTGGCGCGGCCATTGCGGCTGCCGAGCAGGACACCGGCGGGTGGATCGACGGGGTGGCCGTCGGCGAGCCTGGCCTGAACCTGCCGCCCAACACCGGGGTGCAGGTGGTGCGCGGTGGCACGACGCTGCCGACGACCGGCAAGCCGCTGTTCGACTACGTGAGCTATGCCAACGTGTTCCGGCTGTGCGCGGCGTCGTCTGCGAGCGTTGCCACGGCACCGGCGCAGGCGTTCTTTGGCAGCCTTACGACGTTCCCGGCAGGTGCGCAGGCCAACCGCTGCGCAGCGCTCAAGGCGGCCGGCCTTCTGACGTCCACCACGGCAACTGCCCAGGCTGACGAAGCCCTGCAGAAGATGCGCGCCTACGGCTGGGAGCCGGAGTCGGACCTAGTACACGCGTCGATGTCGTTCTACGAGATCGACCCATCGGTAGCGACCACGTTTGGCAACGCGCTCTCGCGCGCCAGCGTGACCGACAACCTGTGCGGGCTGAGCTTCGCGGCAACTGACGCATCGTTCCATCCGACGGCGGTGAATGCCACGGCGCTTGCGCAGATGGCGGCGGTTGGCAACGGCATTCCGCCCACTTCCGGCGTGCAACTCGTCAACAACAACGCGCAGGGCGGGCCGACGCGCAGCAACCAGTCGGTGGACTCGACCGGCACGCAGGCCGCCAACCTCGACGGCGCGCTGTGCCTGCGGAACTTGCTGACAGGCGCCGATGCGGCTTCGCAATCGCTGCAGACGGGGATCAGCCAGACGCTGCGCACGGGCAACCTGCAGGGCAAGCCCGCGCTGATCGTGCAGGGCCGCAATGACGCGCTACTGCCGGTCAACCATGGCTCTCGGCCGTATCTGGGGCTGAACGCCAAGGTGGAGGGCGGCTCGAGCAAGCTGTCGTATATCGAGGTGATGAACGCGCAGCATTTCGACGGCTTTATCGACCTTGTGCCCGGCTACGACACGCTGTTCGTGCCGCTGGTGCTGTATGAGCAGCGCGCGCTGGACGCCATGTACGCGAACCTGAAGAACGGCACGCCGTTGCCGCCGTCGCAGGTGGTGCGCACGACCCCGCGCGGTGGCACGCCCGGTGCTGCACCTGCCATCAACGCGGCAAACGTGCCGAACTTCACGGGCACGCCGGCCGCGGGCGACCGCATCTCGGTGAGCGTGTCGGGCGGTGTGGCGACGGTATCGGTGCCCAACTGATGCGATAGCCAGGACGATTTTGAAGCACTTGGGACGGCGGCGTGGCCAGCAGGCGCGCCGCCGTTTGTTCTGGCGCAAATCTGCATCAAAACTCGCCTTTCCATGCTTGAAAAGCCACCGAAGCTCCCTATCTTTCGGAGCAGTGAAACATTTTCCGCAAGGGGTTTTTAATGCGTTTGGACAAACTGACCACCCGCTTCCAGGAAGCGCTGGCCGACGCGCAGAGCCTGGCGCTGGGCAACGACAATCCGTACATCGAACCCGTCCACCTGCTGCTAGCCATGCTGCGCCAGCCGGATGGCGCGACCAAGAACCTGCTCGCGCGCGCTGGCGTCAACACGGGGGCGCTCGATACGGCGCTGGACCGCGCCATCAAGCACCTGCCTCAGGTGCAGGGTGGCGAACAGGTGCAGGTGGGTCGAGACCTCGGCAGCCTGCTGCAGGCGACAGAGAAGGAAGGCATCAAGCGCGGCGACCAGTTCATCGCCAGCGAGCTGTTCCTGCTGGCCGTGGCCGACGACAAGGGCGAAGCCGGGCGCATTGCGCGCGAACACGGCTTGTCGCGCAAGCCGCTCGAAGCCGCCATCGACGCCGTACGCGGCGGCCAGACCGTCGGCAGCGCCGAGGCCGAAAGTCAGCGCGAAGCGCTCAAGAAGTACACGATCGACCTCACCGAGATGGCCCGGATCGGCAAGCTCGACCCCGTCATCGGCCGCGATGATGAAATCCGCCGAGCCATCCAGATCCTGCAGCGTCGCACCAAGAACAACCCGGTGCTGATTGGCGAGCCGGGCGTGGGCAAGACGGCCATCGTCGAGGGGCTGGCGCAGCGCATCGTCAATGAAGAGGTGCCTGAAAGCTTGAAGAACAAGCGTGTGCTGGTGCTCGACATGGCGGGTCTGCTGGCCGGTGCCAAGTATCGCGGCGAGTTCGAGGAGCGCCTGAAGGCGGTGCTGAACGACATCGCCAAGGAAGAGGGCCGGACCATTCTCTTTATCGACGAGATCCACACCATGGTGGGCGCGGGCAAGGCCGAAGGCGCGATGGACGCCGGCAACATGCTCAAGCCGGCGCTTGCACGCGGCGAGCTGCATTGCATCGGCGCGACCACGCTGGACGAATACCGCAAGTACATCGAGAAGGACGCCGCGCTGGAGCGCCGCTTCCAGAAGGTGCTCGTGGGCGAGCCGAGCGTGGAGGCGACCATCGCCATCCTGCGCGGCCTGCAGGAGAAATATGAACTGCACCACGGCGTGGAGATCACCGACCCGGCGATCGTGGCCGCGGCTGAACTCAGCCACCGCTACATCACCGACCGCTTCCTGCCGGACAAGGCCATCGACCTGATCGACGAGGCGGCTGCGCGCATCAAGATGGAAATCGACTCGAAGCCCGAGGCGATGGACAAGCTCGACCGCCGCCTGATCCAGCTCAAGATCGAGCGCGAGGCCGTCAAGAAGGAAACCGACGAAGCGTCGCAGAAGCGCCTTGAACTGATCGAGCAAGAGATCGAGCGCTTGCAGAAGGAATACGCCGACCTTGACGAGATCTGGAAGGCGGAGAAGGGCGCCGCGCAGGGTGCGGCCGCGCTCAAGGAAGAGATCGACAAGATCAAGCTCGAGATCACCCGGCTGCAGCGTGAAGGCAAGCTCGATAAGGTGGCCGAACTGCAATACGGCAAGCTGCCCGAGCTGGAAGGCAAGCTCAAGGCCGCAACCGACGCCGAGACCGCAGGCCAGAAGCAGCCGAACAGGCTGCTGCGCACGCAGGTGGGTGCCGAGGAAATTGCAGAAGTCGTCAGCCGTGCCACGGGCATCCCCGTGTCGAAGATGATGACGGGCGAGCGCGAGAAGCTGCTCAAGATGGAAGACCGCCTGCACGAGCGCGTGGTCGGCCAGGACGAGGCCGTGCGTCTGGTGTCGGATGCCATCCGCCGCTCACGCGCCGGCATTGCGGACGAGAACAAGCCCTACGGCTCGTTCCTGTTCCTGGGCCCGACGGGCGTCGGCAAGACCGAGCTGTGCAAGGCGCTGGCGGGCTTCCTGTTCGATTCGGAGGAGCACCTGATCCGCATCGATATGAGCGAGTTCATGGAGAAGCATTCCGTGAGCCGCCTGATCGGCGCGCCGCCGGGCTATGTCGGCTACGAGGAAGGCGGTTACCTGACCGAAGCCGTGCGCCGCAAGCCGTACAGCGTGGTGCTGCTCGATGAAGTGGAGAAAGCGCACCCGGACGTCTTCAACGTGCTGCTGCAGGTGCTGGACGATGGCCGCCTGACGGATGGCCAGGGCCGCACGGTGGATTTCAAGAACACGGTGATCGTGATGACGTCGAACCTTGGCTCGCAGCTCATCCAGCAGATGGCGACCGAACCGGCGGACGTGATCAAGGGTGCCGTGTGGCAGGAAGTGAAGACGCATTTCCGGCCCGAGTTCCTGAACCGCATCGACGAGGTGGTGGTGTTCCACGCGCTGGACCAACGCAACATCGAATCGATCGCGCGGATTCAGCTCAAGCGGCTGTCGGCACGCCTGGCGCAGATGGACCTGGCGCTGGAGATCAGCGACGAGGCGGTGGCCAAGCTGGCATCAGCGGGTTACGACCCGGTGTTTGGGGCACGGCCGTTGAAGCGGGCCATCCAGCAGCAGCTTGAGAATCCGGTGGCACGGATGATTCTGGAGGGCAAGTTTGCCCCGAAGGATGTGGTGCCGGTGGATTATCGGGATGGGCAGTTCTCGTTTGATCGGGTTGTGCACTGAAGTTGTTTCTGGGCTTCAAAGAACCGCTCTGGGTTTTTCCAGGGCGGTTTTTTTTTGGTCTTTTTTTTGTTGGTGGCGCGTCTCTTGTTTCGTCCCCCGCCGGGGCTGACTCAAGAGACGCGCCACCAACAAGAAAAAGGCCGCCCCGAGGCAAGGACAACCCTCTCAAGTCTCACCCCCAAACCCTCAAGCTCCACTCTCCAAGACTCGAACTCCACCCCCAAACCCTCAAGCTCCACCCTCCAAGACTCGAACTCCACCCTCAAACCCTCAAGCTCCACCCTCCAAGACTCGAACTCCACCCCCAAACCCTCAACCTCCACCCTCCAAGACCCGAACTCCACCTGAATCGCCCCGGCCCCAGTAGACACCTGTGAGCCTCAAACTAGAGGTTAGACAGGAGGTGCGATGAGTGCACAGAGATACACCGAAGAATTCAGGGTCGAGGCGGTCAATCAGGTCGTGGATAGA
>Ga0207640_10000034_pt1 | contig 112705 bp, 103 predicted proteins | sample KBSCornC42_FD_184300 | JGI IMG/M metagenome (GOLD analysis project Ga0207640, IMG submission 184300) | Corn rhizosphere microbial communities from Kellogg Biological Station, Michigan, USA - KBS Corn C4-2 (SPAdes) (version 2) | ecosystem: Host-associated > Plants > Roots > Rhizosphere > Soil ... | reverse complement strand
GTCTGATGAATCGACGAGAATCGTTTTTGCTTCTGGGTAGGCCAAGCCTTTAGGCTTGGCTCTCTTCACGAACCGTGAAAAATGGGGCTTCAGCCCCTGGCGTATGCCTTTTTCTCGCCTGCATGATCCCCAAAATCGAAGATTCCGATTCGTCAGACACTACCTAGCCCCGGGCCTTTCCGGACATGCTGCCCGATGGACTTTTTCCGCAGCCTCTGAAAGCCCGCCCCATAGTTCATCTCCCTCTGGCATGAGGCTCCGTCATATTCTTCGGGTCAAGAATCTCCGCAATCTGCTCCTCCGTCAGCAACTGCTTCTCCCGCGCCAGCGCCACAATACTCTTCCCCGAAGCCACCGACTCCTTCACCAGCTCCGCCGCCTTCCGATACCCAATATAAGGATTCAGCGCCGTAGCCAGCGCAATCGTACTCCCCGCATAAAAAGCGCACCGCTCGCGGTTGGCGGTCAGTCCGCGCACGCATCGGTGGTCCAGCTCGCGTAACGTATTCGTCAGAATCGTAATCGACTGCAACGTATTGTGGGCCATTGCCGGCATCATCACGTTCAGCTCAAGCTGCCCCGCCTGCACCGCATACGCCGTCGCCGTGTCGTTGCCGATCACCTGAAACGCCACCATCGCCATCAACTCCGCCAGCACGGGATTCACTTTGCCCGGCATAATGCTCGACCCCGGCTGCAAACTCGGCAGATGAATCTCGTTCAGGCCGGTATTCGGCCCGCTCGAAAGCAGCCGCAGGTCGTTCGAGATGCGAATCATCTCGAGCGCCAGCGACCGCAGCGCAGCCGACACATCCGCCATCGGCGCATTCGACTGCATCGCCCAGCGCATATCCTCCGCAAGCGTCAGGTCGAAGCCCGAGACACGCGCCAGGTTCGCCACCGCCTGCGCACGATACTCCGGATGCGTATTCAACCCCGTCCCCACAGCCGAGCCACCCAGCCCAAGCTCCTTCAGCGACTCCGCCTGCGCGCGGATGTTCTCCGCGGCCTTGCGCACCGTCACGGCATAAGCCGCGAACTCCTGCCCCAGCGTAATCGGCGTCGCATCCTGCATGTGCGTCCGTCCAGCCTTCAGCACATCGCGGAACTCCTCAGCCTTCGCCTGAAAACTTCCCGCCAAATCGTCGAGCACCGGATACAAGTCCCGAAGCGCCAGCAGTGCCGAAAGCCGCATCGCCGCAGGAAACACATCATTCGTAGACTGCCCATAGTTCACATGGTCGTTCGGATGCACCCGCTTATAAGTCCCGAGCGGCTCGCCCAGAATCTGCCCCGCCCGGTTCGCCAGCACCTCATTCGTATTCATGTGCAGGCTCACGCCCGCCCCGGCCTGAAAGGCATCGACGACAAAATGCTCGTGGTGCTGCCCGTCAACAATCTCCCGCGCCGCCCGCTGAATCGCCCCTCCCTGCTCCTCGGTAATCAGCCCAAGCGACTGGTTCGCCTCCGCCGCCGCCAGCTTCACCATCACCAACGCCCGAACCAAAAACGAACTGGCCCTCAATCCACTGATAGGAAAGTTCACGACAGCCCGCGCCGTCTGCGCACCATAGAGTGCATCAGCGGGAACTTCAACCGCGCCAAGCGAATCCGTCTCCGTTCTCATCATCGGCATCATGTACCTCCGTTTGTTATGATGATTTTGCGCCTTAAACATGAGCCGTTGCGCGTCAGAATTTATGCGAAAGGGCGGAGACATCGATGAGCGACCAGGATCTCGCAGAATTTATCGCAGCCACAAAGCGTCTGCGGGAAGAGTGTGCCTCGACGCCCGAAGGCGCTCTCGCCGTTCTGATCGAAGAGGGTATTCTCGACGAAAACGGAGAATTTACGGAACCTTACCGCTCTTAGGACCACGTGCATCGTCTTTCGTCCTCGTTTGTTCTCGCCTATCACGGCTGCCAAAGGCAGGTGGGCGAACGGCTTCTTACCGGCGAACCCTTCAATCCCAGCGAGAATGACTACGACTGGCTTGGTCCCGGAATCTACTTCTGGGAATCGAACCCGAGGCGCGCCATGGAATGGGCCCACCTCCTCCAGCAACGAAAACGCCCTGCCGAACCATCGGAACCCTTTGTCGTTGGCGCAGCGATCGATCTAGGGTTCTGCCTCGACCTTCTCACGTCCAATGGATTGACTGCTGTGAAGACCGCATACGAAGACTTTGCCGATCACATGCAAATGTCCAGGCATCCGTTGCCCCGAAACATCGGCGGAAACGACCTGCTGCAACGGCGTCTGGACTGTGCTGTCCTCCGCCATCTCCACGGCATCCGCTCACGAGGCGGCCAGCCCGCGTTCGATACGATTCGCGGCGTCTTCATCGAAGGTACGCCTATCTATCCGGACTCCGGCTTCCGCGAAAAGACCCACATCCAGATATGCGTGTGTAACCCCGACGCGATCAAAGGCATCTTCCGCGTCCCCCAGAAAGATTTGGAGTAATCATGGCCACAATCCAGCAATCCGACTTCATCCAGAGCATCGCCGACGCTCTCCAGTACATCAGCTACTACCACCCCGAGGACTTCATCACCAACCTCACCCGCGCCTGGGAGCTTGAGCAGTCGCCCGCCGCCAAAGACGCCATGGCGCAGATCCTCATCAACTCGCGCATGTGCGCCGAGGGCCACCGGCCCGTCTGCCAGGACACCGGCATCGTCACCGCCTTCGTCCGGCTTGGCATGGAGACGCGCTGGGACAACGGCAACCAGCCGCTCCTCACCGTCCAGCAGATGGTGGACGAGGGCGTCCGCCGCGCCTATCTCCTGCCCGACAACAAGCTCCGCGCCAGCATCCTCCGCGACCCCGCCTTCTCGCGTAAAAATACCGGCGACAACACCCCCGCCATCGTCTCTGTCGAGATGGTCCCCGGCGGCGAGGTCGAAGTCACCGTCGCGGCCAAAGGCGGCGGCTCCGAAGCCAAGTCGAAGTTCGTCATGCTCAACCCGTCCGACTCCATCGTCGACTGGGTGCTCAAGACCGTCCCGACGATGGGCGCCGGCTGGTGCCCGCCCGGAATGCTCGGCATCGGCATCGGCGGCACCGCGGAGAAGGCGATGCTACTCGCCAAGCAGGCCCTGATGGACCCCATCGACATGCAGGAGCTGAAGGCCCGGGGCCCGCAAAACAAGCTCGAAGCCCTCCGCATCGAGCTGTACGACAAGGTCAATCAGCTTGGCATCGGCGCGCAGGGACTCGGCGGCCTCACCACCGTGCTCGACATCAAGATCCTCGACTACCCCACGCACGCGGCCAACCTGCCCGTCGCCATGATCCCCAACTGCGCCGCCACGCGCCACGCGCACTTCCACCTCGACGGCTCCGGCCCCGTCATGCTCGAGCCGCCCTCGCTCGACGCCTGGCCCTCGCTCACCCACGATGTCTCGCGCGCCCGCCACGTCAACCTCGACACCGTCACGCGCGAAGAAGTGAAGACGTGGAAGCCCGGCGAAGTCCTGCTGCTCTCCGGCAAGCTGCTCACCGGCCGCGACGCCGCGCACAAGCGCATGACCGACATGCTTAACCGCGGCGAAAAACTGCCCGTCGACTTCACTGGCCGCTTCATCTACTACGTCGGCCCGGTCGACGCCGTGCGCGACGAGGCCGTCGGCCCCGCCGGCCCCACCACGGCCACGCGCATGGACAAGTTCACCCGCCAGATGCTCGAAACCACCGGCCTGCTCGGCATGGTGGGCAAGGCAGAGCGCGGCCCGGCGGCCATCGAAGCCATCCGCGACAACGAGGCCGTCTACCTGATGGCCGTCGGCGGCGCAGCCTACCTGGTCTCCAAAGCCATCAAAAGCTCCCGCGTCCTCGCCTTCGAGGACCTCGGCATGGAAGCCATCTACGAGTTCGACGTGCGCGACATGCCCGTCACCGTTGCCGTCGATGCCAAAGGAACCAGCGTCCACACCACCGGCCCGGAAGAATGGTCGCGTAGAATTGCCGGCATACCGATTCTTCAGTAATCACAGGAGAGCGTTAGATGAGTGATGCTTTGAGTGTGGTACGACGTACCTGTGTGTGGATTGCTTTGGCAGGCACCTTCGCTTCTCCGCTTCTCGCGGCTCAACAAAGCGATAAGGATCAGCCTTCCGGTCTGGAAGCAGTAGGGCAACAGGCGATCAACGTGATACTGAGACAGGGTGAGCTTGATCAGACAGCTCTGGTTCAGAAAACAGGCCAGCCGCTGCCAGCCGGCAAATGGTCAGTTGGCAACCAGTCGCCTGCAGCTTGTCCCCGGACTACGGATGCCTGTGTGCTCATTCTGTACCTGGTTCCGGAGGACGGAGTATCGTGCCAGTGGGTCGTAAAGCTGGTTGGCGATGGAACTGATGGCGTCATTCTGCAACAGAATGAAGATGCTTCACACTACTTTTTGTGGAAGCTCCCGGTAACTCAGGCGGCGCAACAGGTGCTCACACAAAAAGAGCCATCCCGTCCGCATACGCTGTGGAAGGGATGGGTAACGTTGCGGGTGTTTGTTTCGGAGATTGGAATGCCTGAGAAGGTATTCGTCGTCAGTGGGCCCAATAAGTTGCGAGACAGCGCGGTTGATGCCATGAAGCTGTGGACCTTCAAACCGCTCATGGTAGGAACGCAACCCGTTCGTTTTGAAACGGATGTGACGTTCAATTTTTGGTCAAGGACCGTCACGAGTGAACCGTAGTTTTCGACATGAGGTAACAAAGCTCGCAAGCATTTTCAAGGTGGGGTCTCTTGACAAATCCGCCCCTCAGCCAAGGGGGTAAAATCGTCATACCCCACACCGGAGCCGACACAAGTCCAAACCGAAGTCCAGACCTAAGTCCTTTGTTCAAAGGACTTTGAGTACTTTAATGGGGGAGGGGGTACCTGCGCTCAGGAGATGCGCGAGGGGTGCTCGGCGGGGGGAACAGGCTTCTTCTTCCGGCTCAGAACGAAGCTGCGCCGACGCTGCCGTTCGCTCGCGTGGTCGATCTTCTTCCAGAAGGCAACAAAGTAATCCACAGCCGAGATGATCGAGACCACCGCCATCCAGTAGACCGCCGTCACCGCAATCAGGTGGACGCCGACGATGAAGCCGCCCCAGTTCCAGTAGTCCCACCGGTGCGCCAGGATCGCCGCCACCACCGAGACGATCTGGATCACCGTCTTGAGCTTGCCGATCTCGCTGGCCTCGATGGTGAAGCCTTCTGTCGCCGCAATCGAGCGCAGCCCAGACACCAGAAACTCGCGCCCGATGACCAGCACAGCGATCCACGCAGGAACGACGCGCGGATTGTAGCCAACCAGAATGATGAACGCAGCCGAGACCATCAACTTATCGGCCAGCGGATCGAGCAGCATCCCCATCGTCGTAATCTGTCCGCGCTTGCGCGCCAGGTAGCCGTCCAGCCCGTCCGTAATGCTCGCCAGAATAAAGACGATTGAAGCAATAATCTCCTGCTCGCCTCCCCGCAGCCCCACCTGTCCGTGCCCCGTCCACGGAAAGACAGAAGACAGTATCCAGATGAGCAGCGGAACGCTGGCAATCCGGCTCATCGTAATGGAATTAGGCAGGTTCATCGCAGGAGGCACCGGCCGGGAACTATGCCCGACACTAGCATTTTGCCACACCAGAGCAACGGCAGGCGCGGCGGCTGCCCAGCGCGGGAATAGAGCAGAACCGTGACGGGACGCCGCCCCTCTTGTTTCAGGAAGCGCCGCCGATATAGAGACTGTCCGAAATCGGGCCACCGAGTATCCCTATGTCGAGTCGAGGTCTTCAAATCAGGACAGTTGCCGCGCTGCTTTTGGGCGTCATCCCCGGAGTCGCGTTCGCTACGGCCGTCTCCAGCAGCGTCGTCCTGACCATCACCTCGCCCGGCACCATCTACTTCGGCCAGAGCGTCGATGGCTACGCCAACGTCACCACCAGCGACGGCACGACGCCCACCGGCTCGATCACCTTCTACGACGGCACCCAAGGTATCTGCACTATCCCAGTCACGCCGTCGGCGAGCTGCCCGGCGTCCACGGGAACTGACTTCGCCGTCGGCAGCCACGTCATCTCGGCTGTCTACTCCGGCGACTCGACCCACGCAGGCGCGACCTCGAACGCCGCCTCCGTGACCGTGCTCCAGAACCCGACGGCAGTCAGCCTCGTCAGCTCCGCCAACCCAGCCGCCTCCGGTCAGCCGGTGACGCTCACCGCCACCGCCGCCGGCTCCTATGCCATGCCGACCGGGACAGTGACCTTCCTCGACGGCACGAGTGTGCTGGGAACAGCGACGCTGAACTCGTCAGGAGCCGCCACCTTCAGCACTGCTTCGCTCGGCGCGGGCAGCCACAGTCTGACCGCGAGCTACGCAGGCGACTCCGGCTCCGAGGCCAGCGTCTCTCCGGCGCTGACCGAGACGATCAACGCCGCAGCGATTCAGCCTCAGGGCGGATTCACCATCGCCGTAACCGGGCCTGCCAGCGTCGGCGTGGGCCGCAGCGTGAACCTGACTGTCACCGTCACGCCCGAACAAGGCTTTGCCGAGCCGGTTGAGCTGTCCTGCGCTAACCTGCCTGCTGAGTCTGCCTGCACCTTTGGCCAGCACACGATTCCAGCCGGCGGCGGTACGACGATACTCGCCATCAGTACCATCGCCCCGCACGACTGTAACTCCTCGACACCCTACTTCCTCGGCACCGGGCTGCCGTTCGCAGGCGCGGTGCTGCTTCTTCCCTTTAGCAAACGGCGCAGATTCAAAGGGCCACTGATCGCCCTGATCGCCCTCTGCGGAATCGGCGGCCTGAGCGGCTGCGGAACATGCACCGATCTCGGGACACTGCCCGGCAGCTACTCCATCAAGGTGATTGGCACGCCTGCGGGCGTGAGCGCGAATGCTCTTACCAGCGGCGCGGTGACAGCAACGGTCACGATGAAGGTCACACTGTAAGGTAGCTAGCCCTTGGGCAGGGTGGCCATATCGATGACGAAGCGATACTTCACATCTCCCTTGATGACGCGCTCGTAGGCTTCGGCCAGTTTGTCGATGGGCGTCAGTTCGATGTCGGAGACGATGTTGTGGTCCGCGCAGTAGTCAAGCATCTGCTGCGTCTCCGTCATGCCGCCGATCATGGAGCCAGCAAGTGAGCGACGGTTCTTCAGAATAGCGAACGGCGCAACGGACAGCGGCGTCTCCGGCAGGCCGACCGAGCAGAGCGTGCCGTTGAGCGCGAGCAGGTCCAGGTAGGCGTTCATGTCGTGCGGCGCGGCCACGCAGTCGAGCACGAAGTCGAAGGTGCCAGTCTGCTTCGCCATCGCATCAGGGTCTTTGCTGATGACGACTTCGTCCGCACCCAACTTCTTCGCATCAGCGGCTTTGCTCTCCGATGTGGTGAACTGCACAACGTGCGCGCCGAAGGAGTGAGCAAACTTGAGCGCCATGTGGCCCAGGCCACCCAACCCGACGATGCCAACCTTCTTGCCCGGACCCGCATTCCAGTGGCGCAGCGGCGAGTAGGTGGTGATGCCCGCGCAGAGAAGTGGTGCCACCGCAGCGAGATTCAGCTTGGGTGAGATGGTGAAGGCATACCGCTCATCGACGACGATGTTGTTCGCGTAGCCGCCGTACATGATCTCGCCGTTGTAGTCGCGCGCGTTGTAGGTGCCGACCATGCCCTTGGTGCAGTAAGGCTCCATCGACGCCTTGCACGCCGCGCAAACACGGCAGGTATCGACCATGACGCCGACACCAACCAGGTCGCCTTCCTTGAACTTCTTCACGGCTGAGCCAGCCTTGGCAACGCGCCCGACGATCTCATGTCCCGGGACCATGGGGTAGATGGCGTTGCCCCACTCATCGCGCACCTGGTGAATGTCGGAGTGGCAGACGCCGCAGTAGGCGATCTCGACAACGACATCGTTCGAGCCGGGGTCGCGTCGCTCAAAGCTGAAGGGAACCAGTGGGGACTTCTTATCGTGCGCGGCATAGCCGTGGGACTTCATATTGTTTACTCCTTTGGTTGGGTAATGCAGCCCGCTCTCGGCTATGGACTCATGTTGAAGTTCACCGTGATGGTTGTTGATACCCCCACGGGCACTCCATTCAGCGTATATGGCCTGTACGTCCATTGCCGCACAGCCGAGACTGCCGCGATTGCCAGATCGGGATCGGGTACGGAGATTAGCTTTAGCGCGTGAATATGGCCGTCCGTTCCGATTGTCGCGTGCATCACGACGGAGCCAGTTGCACGATTCGCCTTCGCTCGCTCTGGATAGATGGGCGGGATTTTGTTCAAAATTCGACCAGCAATCACTCCGCTGGGGACCTGCGCGAAGTTCCGGGTTACGTCCTCCAAATCGGCCGAGGGCTGAAACTCAGCATCCGGCATGGACTCCCCGCGAAGGACCTCAATGTGAGTGCTGATGGCATTGATTGAGTTCACGGTAATCGACTGATCGATTGGCACATCCCGCTGTTGGAACATGCCGATGCTGTTGCGAATCGTCAGATCGGTGCCAAAGTCGTAGCTGGCTCGCAACGAGTCTTTGTCGCGGTCCAGGCAGAAGGTAGGAAAGAGCCCGAGCGGCGCGAAGGCAACACGCTTGATGGGGATCGACAGCATGATGCAATCCAGCGGTACCTTGCCGAACTTCTGCTGGCGCAGCTCGGGGGTTGTTTGGTCATTCTCGTCGAGCGCGAGGGGATGCACAATGCCATTCAGCGCCTTGTCAAGCAGATATGGTGGAGAGGACGCTCCTTTGCTGCGGTAGAGCCCATCCGAGGACTCGATTGATGTGGCAGTGTAAGACGGGCTGGTGTAGACGATCTTGTAAGACGAAGGCGAGCGCCACCATTCTTCCACCGTCCCCTGCTCGGAGGGCTTTCCTTTGGCATCGAAAAGCTGGAAGCTCAACTTCAGATGCCAGGGCTTTAACGCTGGGTCGTCGATGCTGTTCAGGGTTTCAACGCGATGCAGCCGGTCCGCAATCTGTGCAGCATCCTCAGCCCGAGCCGTTGTGACACATGCAAGGAGCACCGCCGTTCCAATAAGTGCAGATCGCATCATTCTCATCGTTGAAATTGGTCCGCCCCTGCGAAGTTTATTCGTCGTAATGCAACAAACTCAATACATCGTACTCCTGGAACTTTTCTCGCCCCTTCAGGAAGTCGAGTTCAATGGCGAAGCCGAGGCCGACGATCTCGCCGCCGAGTTGGCGGACCAGTTGTACGGTGGCCTGCATGGTGCCTCCGGTGGCGAGCAGGTCATCGACGATGATGACGCGCTGGCCGGGCTGGATAGCGTCGAGGTGGACTTCGAGCGCGTCGGTGCCGTATTCGAGGTCGTAGTTGACACGGGCCGTCTTGGCTGGCAGCTTCTTCGGCTTGCGAACTGGTACGAAGCCGGCATTGAGTCGGTACGCGAGCGCGGGGCCGAAGATGAAGCCGCGCGCCTCGATGCCGAGCACCAGATCGACCTCGCGGCCGATGTAGTGCGCAGCCATGGCGTCGATCAACTGCGCGAAGCCGGTCTTGTCCTTGAGCAGCGTGGTGATGTCGTAGAAGAGGATGCCCGGCTTGGGGAAGTCCGGCACGGTGCGGATCAATGCTTTGAGCGGTTCGCAGTTAATGGGCAGACTCATCGGATTTCTACCAGGCTCCTTCAATCTGAAATGGGCCGAGATCGGCGGCTTCGCTCTCGGCCAGTTCGTGTTCAATAACGGCATCGACGCGGCTGCCGCGCGAGCCTTTGCGCAGTGCATCCTTCAACTCGGCCAGGTCTTCCGGGCCGCCCGAGGCGACGACCTCGACATGGCCGTCGTCAGTGTTGCGCACCCAGCCGCGCAGGCTGAGTTCCGCGGCCTCCCGCTGCACAAACCAGCGGAAGCCGACGCCCTGCACGCGGCCTTTGACGAGATAGTGGCAGACCATGAGCCTTCAGTTTCGCAGAGCGGCTTGGCGGGCGCAAGGTTGTAGCCAGGCAGACAGCAAAAGAGGCGAAGCCTGCTGGCTCCGCCTCTGAATTTGCGCGGTCAAGAACCTATGCGCGGCTCATGTACGCGCCTTCGGCAGTGTCCACGCGGATCTTCTCGCCTTCGTTGATGAAGGGCGGCACCTGCACGACGAGGCCGGTTTCGAGCTTGGCCGGCTTGGTGACGGACGATGCGGTGGCCGACTTGATGCCCGGCTCGGTCTCGACGACGGTCATCTCGACGACGCCCGGAAGCTCGATACCCACAGCTTTGCCGTCATGGAAGCTGACTGCGATGGTGAGGTTCGGCAGCAGGTAGTCCACGGCGTCGCCCAGCGTCTCGCGCTTGAGGTGCGTCTGCTCGAAGGATTCCATATCCATGAAGTAGTAGTCGTCGCCGTCGTTGTAGAGGTACTCCATCTTGACCTCATCGACGACGACGCGGTCGATAGGGTCGGGCGAGCGGAACCGCTCGACGAACATGGCCCCGGTGCGGATATTGCGCAGCTTGGCCTGGATGAAGGCGCGGAGGTTGCCCGGCGTGCGGTGCTCGACCGAGAAGACGAGGTGCAGGTCGTCCTTGAACTTGATAACCATGCCCGGACGCATCTGCGTTGCTGGAATTGACATAAGAAAACCCCTGATCTAACGATCTATACTGACGGTCCGTGCGGAACGCAGCCTGAACTTTTGAGAATGGGCGCAGGGAAGGTGGCGGGCCAATGCGCCGCCGAGTCACCCGCTACCTCTTTCATTGTAACGTACTGCTGGGCTTTGACCTTCCGAACAGGCGCTTGAAAAAGTGGCCGATGGAGTGGCCGAAGCCCTTGCCTTTGTGGATGGGCGGGGGCGGGGCCTGCGCAATGGCTGTTTCGGCCGGGGTCGAAGCTGTCTGCTTGTTTTGCGCAGGCAACTCGGCGGACGCCGCAGACGAAGGCTTCGGGTGAGCGTCGGCAGTGCCGTCGTAGTGGAGCGTGGTCGCAACCTGCACGTGCGTCACGCCGGGTGTGGCCTGCGGGACAGCGGGCTCTGCCAGTCCGTCGCTGATTGCCGCCGGAAATGGGTGCTCTGCGGCGGCGTCTTTGCTATCGACCTTGCTGCCCGGCGCGGCGGGAGTGAGCGAGGTGAGGCCCGCATCCGCGACCGAAACGACGGGCGGCGGCGGGCATCCGCAGGGAGAGGTTTCGTTATCGACTACTTCCTTGAGGCTGGCGTGCTCGAAGAGCACATGCTGGCCACCGATGAGGATGTACATGGCTCCGCCGAAGGGGTCGGTGATGCGGAGCGCAGGTGCGTCCACGCCGCGGTTTTCCATGCAGGTATCGCCGTTGCTGGTGACGCGCATTCGGAGATCGAGCGGGCCGCTGGCCTTCATGGCGATGCGCAGGTCCGGCGTCATCACGACATCGCTGGTGGTGACGGGCATCTGGATCTCGACTGCGCCGTGGTCGAGCGCCAGCAGCAACGGCTTCGGGGCTGACGTGCTTTTGCCCTCGGTCAGGTGCAGGCTGCTGGTGGAGCAGACACGCACCTCGCCGCCGCGTGTCAGCTTGACCGTTGCTGTGCGGTCTTTCGCGGTGACGGTTGCGCCGCCTTCGAGCGCCGCGCGGCCATTGGTGACGACCAATGCACCGGCGACGGTTGCGTCCTCGACCGAGACTGTACCGATGGGTTGCTGGGCTGGAGCCTGTTGCGCTTGCGTTTGGAGTGGCTGCGCGAACGCCGCCGCTATCGCAAACATCGCCGCCAGCCGAAGCACCATCGTCAGGTCCGCCTACATCTTCAGGAAGTTGTGAACAATCTCTTTGCCGTGCGCCGTCAGCACGCTTTCGGGATGAAACTGCACGCCTTCAATCGGCAGCTCGCGGTGGCGCAGCGCCATGATGGTCTCGCCGTCCAGCGTGCGCGCCGAGACTTCCAGTTCCTTCGGCAAATCTTTGTCGGCCACGATCAGCGAGTGGTAGCGCGTGCAGGTCATCGTGTGCGGGATGCCGCTGAAGATGGTCTTACCGTCGTGCTCAATCTCGCTGGTCTTGCCGTGCATCAGCTTCGGCGCGCGCACCACGTTGCCGCCAAACGCCGCGCCGATGGCCTGATGCCCCAGGCACACGCCGAGCAGCGGCACTCGCCTTCCTGCGCGATTAATCTGTGCGAAATGCCGGATCAGGTCGATGGAGATTCCCGCGTCCTGTGGCGTGCATGGGCCGGGGGAGATGAGGATCCTGTCCGGGCCAAGCGCTTCGACCTCGGCGGGCGTCAGCTCGTCGTTGCGCCGGATGACCATCTCGGCGCCAAGCTCGCCCATGTATTGGACAAGGTTGTATGTGAAGGAATCGTAGTTGTCGAGAACGAAGACCATGGAGATACTCTGATTCTACGCCGAGTGAGCAGACAACATCCGCGTGCGCTGAACCCTCTAACCGGAAAGGTGATCAACATGTCCCTTGAATCAAGACGCTGGAAGCACTTTGCGGCCATGGCCCTGATTGGCGACGGCGTGATGGCAGTCCTCAGGCCGGAGGACGATGCTCTCGCGTGGAAGCACGGGCCCGCGCCGTGGAAGGCGCTGATGGGCACCCTCGAAGAACGTCCCACGCTGACGCGATGCATCGGCGCCGCGCAGATTGTGGGCGGCATCTGGTGGGCGCTCCATCAGGAACATCAGTACCGGCAGGAACAGGTGCCGGCGCAGGAGTCGTTACTGTCTTGAAAGCGCGAGTTAACTCTGGCGGGCACGCTCGATGGCGCGGACAACGGCTTGCGCTTTGTTGATACTCTCTTCGTACTCTTTTTCGGGTACGGAATCGGCCACCAGTCCTGCCCCAGACTGGATGTGCCCTTTTTCGCCGTCCATATAAAGCGTGCGGATGGCGATGCAGGAGTCAAGGTTGCCGTTGAAGTCCGCGTAGAGGACGCTGCCGCCGTAGACGCCGCGCCGCGCAGGCTCCAGTTCTTCGATGATCTCCATCGCACGGACCTTCGGAGCGCCGCTCAGCGTGCCAGCGGGAAAGCAGGCGCGGAGTGCGTCGATTGCTCCGAGTTCGGGCTTGAGGCGGCCTTCGAGCGACGTGACCAGGTGCATGACGTGGCTGTATCGCTCGACAAACATCAGGTCCTTCACGCGCACACTGCCGAACTCGCTGACGCGGCCCACGTCGTTGCGGCCCAGGTCCACCAGCATGATGTGTTCGGCGCACTCTTTTTCGTCCGCGCGCATCTCGGCCTCGATCTCGCGGTCGCGCACCTCGTCGGCGCTGCGCGGGCGCGTTCCGGCGATGGGCCTGTACTCGATGTCGCGTCCGTGGACGCGCACCAGCAGCTCGGGCGACGAGCCGACGATGTGCGCCAGCTTCGGCTTTCCCTTCGTCTTGCTCTCCTGCGCGAATCTGAGGAAGAACATATAGGGCGACGGATTCACGATGCGCAGTGCGCGGTACACGTCGAACGCCTCGACTCCCGGCTCGCAGTCGAAGCGTTGCGAGAGCACGCATTGGAAGACGTCTCCTGCCGCAACGTACTCCTTGGTCTTCTCCACGCCGCGCAGAAACTGCGCCTTCGACGTGCGATGCACCAGCTTCAGCTTGCCGTCTGCGCGCTTCTTCTTCGGCCTGGGCAGCGCGGAAGCAAGCCGCTTCTCCAGCCGGTTCAACCGCCGCACAGCGCGCTCGTAGGCTCCGGTGCGCGTCTCGCGCTTCAGGTCGGCGGTGACGATCAGGTGAATCTCCTTCTTCACATGATCGAAGGCGAGTACCTGGTCGAAGAACATCAGGCACGCATCGGGCACGCCGAGTTCATCTTTTGCAAGTGAAGGCAGCTTCTCGATCAGCCGCACTGCGTCATAAGCGAAGAAACCCACGGCCCCGGCAGTAAAGGGCGGCAGTTCAGGCAGCCGCGCCGGAGTGTGCCCGCTCAGCTCGCGCTTCAGCTCGTCGAAGATGTCTCCGGTCAGGCTCCGCCGGCGCTTTCCTTCACTGACTGTGATGGACTTCCCTCGCGCGACGATCTTCTTGTACGGCTCGATGCCGATGAACGTGTACCGGCCAACGTGCTCGCCGCCTTCGACCGACTCCAGCAGAAATGCCTCCGGCTCCTCGGCTGCGATGCGCAGAAATGCCGACACCGGCGTTTCAAGGTCAGCCGTCACCGTGCGGTACACCGGCACCAGCGAGTGCTTCCGGCCGAGTTTCAAAAACACCTGGGCAGAGGGCAGAGCGTTGGCGGCGGGCTTCGACGCAGATTTTGGCATAGTTACAACCATCATACCTGCGCATGAAAGCGATCTCCCTGTGTTTCCGCCTGTTAACTGCGCACATGCGGGTAATTGCCCACCTTCCCCGCCAAAGCCTATACTCCATCGGGCTTGGCCACAGACCGGTCCGGCCTAAGCAGTTTGTGCATCCCATCTACGGGAGCTAACGATGGCCGGAGAACCGCTGATACCAGCGACGGACAAGAAGGAACCCACCATGCAGACCGTCACCCTCGATCAGGAGACCAACCCCTGGGAGGCCCAGGCCGCTCGATTCGACTTCGCCGCGAAGAAACTCAACCTCGACCAGGGCATCTGGCGCGTCCTCAGCCAGCCAGCCCGCGAGATCATCGTTCATATTCCCGTCGGCATGGACGACGGCTCCATCGAGGTCTTCACGGGGTATCGAGTACAGCACTCCACGGCGCGAGGCCCGGGCAAAGGCGGCATCCGCTACTCGCCCAATGTCACACTCGACGAGGTGCGCGCGCTGGCCAGTTGGATGACGTGGAAGTGCGCCGTCGTCAACATCCCCTTTGGCGGAGCAAAGGGCGGCGTCGTCTGCGATCCAAGGAAGATGTCGCAGGGCGAGTTGGAGCGGCTGACACGCCGCTACACCGCCGAGCTGATCGAGTTCCTCGGTCCGGAAAAAGATGTTCCCGCGCCCGACATGGGCACCGATGAGCAGACCATGGCCTGGATTATGGACACTTACTCGATGCACATGCGCCAGACGGTCAACGCCGTCGTCACCGGCAAGCCCGTGAACCTGGGTGGCTCGCGCGGACGCAAGGAAGCGACCGGCCGCGGCGTGTCGGTCGTCTGCGACGAGGCCTTGAAGCAGTTAGGAATGTCGCCCAAGGGCTGCACCGTGATTGTGCAGGGCTTCGGCAACGTGGGGTCCAATGCGGCGAAGCACCTCGCCGAGAAAGGCTACGTGATCATCGGCATCGCGGAGTACGATGGCGGCCTCTTCAACGCGAAAGGCATCGACATTCCAGCACTGATTGAGCACCGCAGACAGGCAGGCACCGTCACTGGCTTTGCCGGAGCCGAGGCCGCCGACAAGGACGAACTCATCACCCGCCAGTGCGACATCCTGATCCCCGCGGCGATGGAGAACGTCATCACCAGCCACAATGCCGACCGTATACACTGCCGCATTCTGTGCGAAGGCGCGAACGGACCCACAACGCCGCTGGCTGACGACATCCTCGGCGACAAGCATGTCTTCATCATTCCGGACATCCTCGCCAATGCAGGCGGCGTGACGACCAGCTACTTCGAGTGGGTGCAGGACCGCATGGGCTACTTCTGGACTGAGCCGGAGGTCAACCAGCGACTGGATCACATCATGTCGCAGAGCTTCAAGGACGTGATGGCGTATGCGAAGACCCACAACGTCAATAACCGCATTGCAGCGTACATGCTGGCGATTGATCGCGTGGCCTACACCACCAAGCAGCGCGGCATGTACGCCTGACTTGTTCCTACGCGAACAGCGTGTACATCGGCGAATCGATCTCGACGGTCTGGACGGGTCCCGTAAGGCGTCCCGTCCCCTGATCGCGCCGGAAGACCGTCACATTTGCCGAGTCCTGATTGCCACAAACGATCCACTGCGCCGTAGGATCGAGCGTGAAATGGCGTGGCGTCTTGCCACCCGAGGAGATGCGCTGCACCAGGGTAAGGCGGCCGTGGTCTGCGTCAATCGCGAAGACCACCAGTGTGTCTTCGCCACGATTGCTGGCGTAGAGGAAGTTGCCGTCGGGCGAGACAGCAACCTCAGCGGCGGTATTCTTCTCCGCCGGGAAGTCCTTGGCGATGGTGCTGACGTGATGGTTCGTCGTGACCAGAAGCCCCTCGGCGGGCTTGAGCGCGTGCGTCTCAGTCCAGAGGTAGTGGTCGATGGTAGAGTCGATCTCGTTGATGCCGTAGACCCACCGGCCATTGGGGTGGAAGACGACATGGCGGTTGCCGGAGCCGGGTCGCCCGTTGGTAAACAGGTACGGCTGGCTGGTGGTCAACCGGGCCGTGTCCGGGTCGATGCTGAAGACGGAGATGTGGTCGGTGCCGAGGTCGCAGACGAGCAGGAACCGGTTGTCGGGCGAGATGGTCGTGCAGTGAGGATGCGAGCGGTCCTGCCGGGTGGCGTTTGGGCCAAGCGCGCCAAACCTGGCATGATCGTTGAAGTCGAGGCGTTCTACCGGAGAGCTGAGCGCGCCATCGGCCTCGATACGGAATGACGCGACGGTCGAGCCGAAGTAGTTGGCGACAAACGCTGCGTGACCGGTCGCGTCCACCGACACATACGCCGGGCCTGCGCCGCCTGAGAGCACTTTGCCGATATGGCGAAGCCCGCCGTTCTTCTCCATCGCAAAAGACGAAACTGTGGCGGCGGGGTCGTTGATGGCGTTGACTGCGTACAGATAGCGTGGGCCGCCGCGCGCGGCAGTGAGCGCGAGGAATGATGGCCGGGCTGTGGCAGCGGCCAGCAGCGGCGGAGTCAGGTTGCCGGTAAGCGGGTCGAAACGTGACTGATAGATGCCCTTTGCGCCCTTCGTGGTGTCGGTGCCGAAGTAGACCCTAAGAGGCTGAGGGGGCGCAGCCTTCTTTTTGCGAAAGATGGAGGCGAGATCCTGCGCGGAGGCAGTTGCCGCGGGAAGGAGCAGGAGAAATCTGCGCCGCGTCAGCATCGGCGCCTTCAGGCCGGCTCGCCTGGCAGGTGAATGGCCATCTCGTCCTCGGCCCGGATGTTTTCGTTGATGACAGGCAGGCTGGGCAGCTTGTCGGTGCGGCCCGCCTCCTTCACCACGGCATTGGCGTGCTCCAGCACTTCATCGACCGTCATCGTGTATATCTCGCGGCCGTTGTCGTAGCCGGAGAGGATGGCGTGCTTCAGGTAGCGCCCGGCAGTCTGCGCGGCCAGGTAGTCGGTGATGACGTAGCCGGTGCGCCGCTTCTGCTCCACCCACGCCTGATTGGGCATGGCAATCCAAACCGGTTTGCCATTGACGGCGAAGCGGATGTCGGTGGCATCGGCGTGGCGGGTCGCAATCGCCACCACCGTCCCCTTCCAGACGCAGCGGAGATCTTCTCCGGTCCAGCGGTCGGTTACATTGAAGTCTTCATACATGGTCAGTTCCAGATTAAATGTTGCGGGCCGCAACCGCAAGACAGCCATCCGACGCTTTCCATCAGAAGCAGGCACAAGGGTGATTTTATGCCCGCTATGTCTTATAGTTAGTCACTCCTGCGCTCGGGCTCGATTGGAGCAACGGTTCGTGGCCAGACTGTGACTTTAACCCTTACCAACCTCTTCGGATTGCTCGGCGGACTGCTCGTTCTCGCCTATGTGGCGAACCGTTTTTCGCGCCGGACCCGTGTGCCCGACGTAATTGTCCTGCTGGGTAGCGGCATTGTTCTGGGTCCTGTGCTGCACTGGATCGATGCCGGACGGTTTCCGGAGATCATTCGCGGAGTCGGCACGCTCGCACTCATCCTGATCCTCTTCGCGGCCGGTCTTGAGCTGGACCTGCGCCGATCCTGGAGGCAGTTCTTGTCCGGGATGGTGCTCGGCATTCTGAGCTATGCCCTCACGATGGCAGGCGTTACGTACTTCTGTCTGCGCGTGCTCCACATGCAGAAGATGCCGGCGATGCTGGTGGCGGCGCCGCTCGCCTGCATGAGCGGCTCCATTGTGCTGCCGATTCTGGACCAGCTCGATCTGCATTTCGACCTGAAGACAACGCTCGTCATCGAGGCGTCGTTCGGCGACGGTCTTGGCGCGCTCGTCGTCGGTGTGCTGCTGACCATGGCTGGAGGCGCGCACATGCAGAGCGCCGGAGCCATTGTGCGCGGCATGTTTGCCATGTTCTTCTTCCGGTTTCTGCTGGCGGTCGTGATCGCGATTGTGGCCGGATTTCTGTGGGTGCGGCTCTTGCCGCGCATCTCGGACAAGCAGTTCTGGCAGGCCCTTACGTTTGCCGCCGTGCTGATGGTCTACTCGGTCACGCACGCGCTGGGCGGCAGCGATCTGGTCGCCGTGATGGTCTTCGGTGCAACGCTGACCAGCCTGCTCGATCCGCAGAACGTGCTTCAGCAGGGGTTTGAACTTCTGCCCGCAGGCCAAAGCAACCAGATCCACTCCTTCCACTCGGAGCTGGCCTTTCTGGTCCGCAGCTTCTTCTTTGTCCTGCTCGGCGCGATGATCCGCTTCAACGGCCTCAAGGAAGAGCTTCTTTCAAGTGTCGGTATCCTCGTGGTCTTTCTCATCGCACGGATGATCGCCGTCACCATGAGCCGCGTCGCGTGGCGCGGGACCTCGTCGCGCGAACGCGAACTGGCCACGCTATTGATTCCGCGCGGCCTGATCACAGCCGTGCTCGCGCTCGAAGTCGTTCAGGCGATGCCTACGGAACTTGCCTTCCTTCCATCGCTGACCTTTGCTTTGATCCTGTTTACGAATGTGCTGGTGCTGATTGCGTCCATCCGCGCTGTACCGCTGGCGGTGTCCCGGTCCGAAGAGACATCAACGGCGAACAGCCTCCCGCTCTTCTGAGGAGGGCAATCGTGGGGCCTTAGGCTCCCAGTTCCGCGCGGATGGCGTTGGCGATAGTCTCAGCGTGATGGCGCATCAGCGGCTCGGACTCGGCCTCGATCATGACGCGCGCCAGCGCCTCCGTGCCGCTGTAACGGATGACGACGCGGCCTGAGTCGGCCAGGTCCTTCTCCGCCGCAGCGATGGCTGCGACCACCGTTGGGATGGTGTCGAGCGGCTTCTTCTCGCGCACCTTGACGTTGACGATGACCTGCGGGAAGACCTTGAGGTCGCTGACGAGGTCGGCGAGAGGCTTGCCGCTGCGGTGCACCATGTCGAGCACCAGCAGCGCGGTCAGCAGCCCGTCGCCCGTAGTGCTGCGCCCGGAGAAGATAATATGGCCCGACTGCTCGCCGCCCAGCGTCGCGCCCGTAGCGAGCATCTGTTCGAGCACATACTTGTCGCCCACGTTGGCGCGATGCATCTGGATGCCGCTGCGTTTGAGCGCGGCTTCGAGACCCATGTTCGACATGGTCGTGGCGACCACCGTGTCGTTAGCCAGTAGCCCCCGAGCCTGCAGATCGCGCGCAGCTAGCAACAGAACAGCATCACCGTTGACTACGCGGCCGCGATGGTCGGCGAAGAGTGCGCGGTCGGCATCGCCGTCAAAGGTAATGCCAAGGCTTGCGTTGCAGCGGACGACCTCGGCGGCAACGGCCTCCGGATGGAGCGCGCCGCATCGCTCATTGATGTTGCGTCCCGTGGGACTGGCGTGCGTAATGGCAACTTCGCCGCCGAGGTCCGCGAACAACTGCGGGGCAACACTCGAAGCGGCTCCATTGGCGCAATCCACTACGATGCGCTTGCCATCGAGCGAGAGACCGGGCACGGCAGCCAGCAGAAAGTGAATGTAGCTGGCGCGGTCTGCCTCATTCACCACAGGCGGGGCCGCGTGCTCGAGCGCCGCTGGAGAGACATCCTTCTGGCGAAAGATCTCTTCCTCGATGGCAAGCTCGGTTGCGTCAGGCAGCTTGTAACCGTCCGGGCCGAAGACTTTGATGCCATTGTCCTGCCAGGGATTGTGCGAGGCCGAGATAACGACACCTGCTGAAAATCCCCGCGCGCTGGTCAGAAAAGCGATGGCGGGAGTGGTGATGATTCCTGCGCTCTCGACCGTTGCGCCACCCGCAGTCAGCCCGGCCGTCAGCGTAGCGGCAATCCAGTTGCGCGACTCGCGCGTATCCATGCCGAGCAGGACGCGCGACGCCGCGCCAAGATGGTGCGCCAGCGCAACGCCAATCGCATAGATCGTGGCCGCATCTAGCGGAGGCTGTCCAGCCACGCCGCGAATGCCGTCGGTCCCAAAGAGCTTCTTCATCGTTTTCCGGTCTCCGTAAGGTTGGTAGCTGTCACCGTGGCATCGAGCGAACCCGTGCCGAGTCTGGCATGAATGTTTTGTCCCGCGGCGGTATCTGCCGCCGCGCGCAGAAGTCTGCCATCCTCAGCGTAAATGAGCGCGTAGCCCCGCGACAGCACCGCTACAGGCGAGAGCGCCTCAAGCTGAGCAGACGCGCGATGCAAGCGAATCTGGAACGAGGCGATGGTCTGGATGGGAGCGCGGCGCAGACGCTCGTTCGCGCTCTGCAACCGGCGCTCGGCTGTGGCAATCAACCGAGAGACGTCTTGCCTGCGCAGTCGTTCGGTCAGTACTCCCAGCCCTTGTGCCCGCGCCTGCACGCTGCGGCGCGCCGCGGCTTCTAACCGCAGTTGCAGCTCGTCGATGCGCTGCCCGCGATGATCGACGGCGTCGTGCAGGCGCTCCATGACCGACTCCGGCGAGAGTCGCGCATAACGCTGGCGCGCGTGCATTAAATGGAACCGGCCCGCGCGATGAATGCGCAAGGTCAGCGAGTCGATGTGCTCTTCAACGCGATGCTGCGCCGCCGTAACCAGCTCAGCGGCTGCGGAAGGCGTAGGCGCGCGCAGGTCGGCGACGAAGTCGGCAATCGTAAAGTCTGTCTCGTGACCAACCGCCGAGACGACAGGGATTGCTGACGCGGCGATCGCGCGGGCCAGTGTCTCGTCGTTGAACCCGGCGAGGTCTTCCACCGAGCCGCCGCCCCTGGCGATGATGATGACGTCCACAAGAGCAGGGTGCTCGTTGAACCAACGGATGCCCGCCGCGACCGTGGCGCTGCACGTCGGCCCCTGCATCGTCGCCGGATAGACCAGCAGGTTCAGCCGCGCATGACGGCGGCGACCCACCGTGACGATGTCGCGGATGACCGCGCCCGAGGGCGACGTGATGACGCCGACGCAGCGCGGAAACGCGGGCAGCGGGCGCTTGCGTTCGGCATCGAAGAGGCCCTCGGCCATCAACCGCGTCTTGAGCTGCTCGAAGGCAAGCTGTAGCGCTCCTGCTCCGCGTGGCTCCATCGTTTCGGCGATGAGCTGCAACTGGCCGCGCGTCTCGTAGATCGAGATGCGCCCGCGCACCAGCACCGCAAGACCGTCGGCGGGCGTGAACCGCAGCAACACCGCCTGGCGGCGAAACAAAACCACCGGCAGTTGCGCTTCGCCATCTTTGAGCGTGAAGTAGATGTGGCCCGAAGGCGCGGAACGGCAGTTAGAGATTTCGCCTTCGACCCACAAGTCGCTGTAGGTGCTTTCGACCTGCTGCCGGATGCTGGCCACCAGCGAGCGCACACTCCAGACACGGCGCTCAGGCGCTGTCTCAGCAGGAACGGGCAGGATGTCCGCGGGCACCGCGCTCTCGGCCAGAAGTGCTCTGCTGCGCGCCGGTGTCTCACGCGCCGGTGTCTCAATCGAACTGGCCGGGTCTTGTGGGGCGATGAAGAGGTCCGCCTGATTGGACGTAGGCGCGCTGTGCTGAGGCGCCCTCCGAGACGACTGTACCTTGCCACGTCGCGCACGCAGACTGGCCAGTGTCGGCGGATTGTCTTCAGAGGCAGGCACGATGCTCCAGTTTACCGTGCAGGCACGCCCTTTGCGCTATGGACGGAAACGGCCGATGACCCACAGCACAACGCTGATCAGTACGCTCAAGGCGATACAGGTGACAATCGGGAACGAGACCGACCAGCCGCGTCCGTGCCACGTCATATCTCCCGGCAGATGTCCGAGCGGAAGATGCAGCCTCGTCAGGACGATAACAGCAAGCCCGGCAACGACAAGGACTATGCCGAAAAGAATGAGCAGGCGGCCCAGATCGATCATGGAGCAGAAAACCTATGCAGTGGCCAGCATCGCTGCGGCCTCACGCAGAAGCTCCGACGGCTGGCACGGCTTGGTGAGGATGCCGACAGGACGCGGCAGCTTGCTGGCCTGCTCGCGAACGTTCTTCAGGTTCGAGTAGAACGCCGTGAGCACAATGATGCGGCAGGCGGGAAACTCGTTGGTGATGTCGTTGACCAGTGACAGGCCATCGCGCTCCGGCATGGTGACATCGCAGAGCAGCAGGTCCGGGGCGAGCTCGCGCGCGCACTCAAGCGCCTCGTGGGCGGAGTATGCGGCCCGCGACGCGAAACCGCTCTTTGCAAAGACCAGGGCGAGCGTGTCCGCGACAAGGCGATCGTCATCCACAACCAGCACGCGCCGCATCGCACTCTCCTTTCGTCCGCTTCCATATGATGGACTCGGAAGTCCGTTCAATGGTCATCAGGATAGGCGGAATCATACGCCATTTTCAATGAATTTTATGTTTATTTTGCAGACCCTGATGCGAATTGATCCGCATAAAGCCGAGGCGAGGAAAGAAGTTCCGCACGGCCGGAATAATTCTCCGGCCGGCGAGACAAATGTGCTTGTGCGCGGCAATTTGTGCTCTGTTATGGTTTAGCCATAACGTTTCGTGCCAGCCCCCTGTGAAGGACCTTTACCCTGCACACCGCCGCCCTCATCGCCGGAGTTCTGTGTTGTCTGGCCGTCGCACTCGACGCCTTTCAGACGATTATTCTTCCCCGCCGTCCCTCCGGACGCTTCCAGATCACGCGCATCTTCCTGGCCATCACCTGGGCGCCGTGGGCATCTGTAGCAGAGCGCATGAAAAACCCGAAGGCGCGCGAGCAGAGCTTCAGCATCTACGGACCACTCTCGCTGCTCATGCTGCTGCTTATCTGGGCGCTGCTGCTGATTCTTGGGTTCGGGCTGTTCTTCTTCTCGATGGGCTCGCCCTTTGCCGACTCGATCGTCGGCTCGGGTGCGGGCATGTGGACGCGCTTCGGCTCTGATCTCTACGTGAGTGGAACGACGCTGGGAACGCTTGGACTGGGCGATGTGCTGCCGCGGAGTCCGCTGGCTCGCGCGCTCGTCATCTGTGAAGCCGGCGTGGGGCTGGGGCTGGTCGCGCTGGTCATTGGCTACCTGCCTGTGCTGTACCAGGCATTTTCGCGGCGAGAGGTCAGCATTGCGTTGCTCGATGCGCGCGCAGGCTCACCGCCCACCGCCACCGAGCTGCTTGGGCGGCATAGCTTCGAGGGCGGCGATCAGGCGCTTGAGGCGCTGCTGGCTGAGTGGGAGCGATGGTCGGCCGAGATACTCGAGTCGCACATCTCCTATCCCATCCTGTGTTTCTATCGGTCGCAGCACGACAACCAGAGCTGGCTTTCGGCACTGGTGGCCATCCTCGACACCTGCGCGCTGCTGATCTCGGTGCTTGAAGAGAGACCGTCGCGGCAGGCGCAGTTGACCTTCATCATGGCACGTCATGCGCTCATCGATCTGGGTCAGGTCTTCGATCTCCGGCAGAAGAAGACCCAGCTACATCAGGCACAGCCGGACCGGCTGCCCGCGGCCGAATTCAATCATCTCTGCGGCGCGCTTGCAGATGCGAATCTGCGCCTGTGCGGCGACCCCGCGACGGCGCACAGGCTGCGCACGATCCGCTCCCTGTATGAACCCCATGCGATCGCGCTGGCTGCGTATCTCAGGATGCCGCTGCCGGCCTGGATTGCTCAGCCTCGCAAAAAAGACCAGTGGAACCTGCTGACCAGGCTGCGCTCGGAAGCGGAAGCAGCACTTGATGCGGAACCGACCGGAAAAGGTGTCGCGTCCTCGTTTTTGCACGAGGACGAACAGAGCCATTAAGAGTAAAGGAACATTCCCTGTTATGACGACCGATAACCTGCTACCTGCGACCGACACCCTTCTCGCCATTCGACCGGCCACGCCCGGAGACGTTCCGCAGATCCTCACCTTTATCCGCGCTCTCGCCACCTACGAGCGCGAGCCTGAAGCCGTTCACGCCACTGAAGCGGACCTTCTTCGCGATGGATTTGCAGAAGGCGCCGCGCCGCGCTTCTACTGCCTGATGGCCGAGCTGCGGCAGGGATGTCATCTCGTCCCGGCCGGCTTTGCGCTCTACTTCCACAACTACTCCACATGGCGCGGCCATCATGGCATTCACATCGAAGACCTCTTCGTCCAGCCCGAGCACCGCGGCAAAGGCATCGGCAAGGCACTGCTTACCCGCGTCGCAGCCATCGCCCACCAGGAGGGCTGCTCGCGCCTCCAATGGGATGTGCTCACCTGGAACACTCCAGCCATCGGTTTCTACGAGCAGCTCGGCGCAAAGATGCTCACGGAATGGCGCACCATGCGCGTCACCGGCGAGGCTATCGCTTCACTTGCCACAGAAAGCAATCAGCCTCCACGGGTCTCGTAGAGGCTGACGTTGCGAGAAGCGTGGCGTGCAGGCGGCAAAGCAACCGCCACATTTATATGTGGCAGCTCACCATGCCGCGCTTTTCCAGATAGCGTTGGTGGTACTCCTCTGCTTTCCAGAACGTTCCGGCAGGAACAACCTGAGTTGCAATGGGGTTGCGGTACGTGCCGGAGGCGTTCAGCTCAGCCACACGGGAGCGCGCCTCACGGAACTGCTGGTCGTTGTGGGCAAAGATAATACTGCGGTACTGCGTCCCGAAGTCGGGCCCCTGGCGGTTCACCTGGGTCGGGTCGTGGAGGGTGAAAAATGTGTCCAAAAGCGCCTCATACGAGATGCGCGATGGATCAAACTTGACTTGAACGACTTCCGCGTGGCCGGTGCGGTCGGTGCATACATCCTGATAGGTTGGGTGTTCGAGGTTGCCGCCTTCGTATCCTACGGCTGTATCGATGACCCCTGTGAGTTCGCTGAATCGGGCTTCTACTCCCCAGAAACATCCTGCTCCAAATGCTGCTGTTTCAATTGCCACTCGTATTGCTCCTTCTACGCCTATTGGATGCATTCGGCCTGCGATTGTCATCACCCGCACTGTGAAAAAATCAGCACAATCTGAATAACTTAAGTTGCACAGCGGGAAGTATTTTTGCGCTGTCCCAACAAAGAGTCAAGAGACGAAAGTGTTAGACGCAAAGGGGGTGCCAGAATAAGCACCCGGCCCGCCGAACAGCCTCGCCAGGCTAGCTGGCCGAGCGTCTGTCCAAACGCTGTTTCGAGGCCGGACTCCGGTGCTGCTTCGTGGGCTTTCGCTTCGCGGGAGCCTTAAGCTGAGCAAACTCAGGCGTTCTCTTCTTCGGGACGACCTTCTTGCCCTCGGCCGCGCGGCCCAGGGCCGTCACCTCGCCGGGAGTCAGCTCGCGGAACTCGCCCGGAGGGACATCCAGCCGCAACGCGCCATAGCCGATGCGGCGGATCTTTTCGACGTGGTGGCCTATCTCCTCGAACATCTTGCGAATCTGGCGATTGCGCCCCTCGGTCAGGGTCAGCTCGAACCAGGGGTTGTCGCCGCCGCGCACCTGCTCCACCTTTGCCGGAGCGGTAATGACGCGGTCTCGCCGTCCGCCACGCACCTCGTTCAGCCGCCCGCGGTCAATCATGATGCCGCGGCGAATCTGATCGATCCCGCTCTCCGTCGGCACGCCGCTGACTTTGACCAGATATGTCTTCTCGACGCCCGTCGCCGCCTTCGAGAGCGCATTGGCAAGCGCGCCATCGTTTGTCATCAGCAGCAGGCCCTCGCTCAGATAGTCGAGCCTGCCCACAGGGTAAAGGCGCACCTGGTCGCCGTGCGGCCCCTTGTGCTTCGTCATCAACTGCATCACCGTGGGACGGCCCTCGGGGTCATCGAGCGTCGTGACATAGCCGCGAGGCTTGTTGAGCATGTAGTAGCGTTGCTGTTCCGGTCCGTGCAGCAGCTTGCCGTCGACGCGAATGTGGTCGTGCGCGGCATCGTGGCGAGTGCCCAGCTCCGTAACCACTTTTCCGTTAACCTGTACGCGGCCAGCCAGAATCAGTTCTTCGGCCTTGCGGCGGCTGGCAATGCCGGCCTGCGCAAGGATCTTCTGCAGGCGGTCGCCCTTGGGTTCAGTGTTTTCGGCCATAGGCTCTATTATCGCCTGTTCCTGGACTACCTCACTCGCGGTAGCCATCCTGCTCGGATTTCACTTGACTAACCGGCTGCGGAGAGGCTTTATGGACGCGTCTCTTTTTCGGGTTTTCCGCCGCGCCAGAACTCCGGCTGCACGGCCAGCGTTGCAATGGGCCCCCTTCAAAATTCTGCGCCCACGGCATGATCGAGGGGCCGGTTTCCAGCACAAAGGAGATTCCCGTCATGGCAAAGTTTTGTGGATCGTGCGGCGCACAGCTTGGCGACGCCTCATCGTTCTGTCTTCAGTGTGGAGCGCCGCAGAGCGCCACGCCTCAGTCGCAGCCTCCCCCTGCGCAGAACTATGCGCCGTCCCAACCCGCTTATACACCCGTCGACGCGCCCCAACAGGCGCAGTATGCCCCGGTGAACCCTCCGGGCGGCGCTCAACCTTCCTATTCGGGGTATCCGGCAGCGCCGGTGGCGAAGAAGTCAGGCTCCGGGGTCAAAATCGTTCTCGCCATTCTTGCCGTGCTGTTTGTCGGCGCGGTCGTTGTACTGGGTGGCCTCTTCTATGTAGGGCACCGGATCGTCAACAGGATCAAGACCGCAGCCGCCGAAAAGGGCCTCTCCCTTCCCAGCGGAGGCACCAACTCCGAGACTGCATCGGCTGTATCCCACACCGACTACTGCGCCCTGCTCAGCAAGGACGACGTGGGGGCCGCAATCGGAGTGCCCATCGTCGCGACGCACAACTCAGACGTGGGATGTTCCTATCTCGCTAAAGGAACCCAGGCCGACATGACCGCAAGGCACGTGTCCGCGCTGGCAGGCACCCGCGGGGCCGACAGCCAAACGCAGGACCAGGTCCATCAGATGGCAGGCACACTCTTCAAAGCGTTGCAGGAAGAAAACAAGGAACCCACTTCCGATGCCAATGGCAACGTGCCGGTTCTGGCATTCTCGATCGACACCACCGGCGCGCGCGAGCAGATGCAACTGAACTCGAAGGTGCTGGGCGTCCTCGGACCAAACGGCTCGACCGCAATTTCCGGTATCGGTGACGAGGCATTCGACTCGTCCGGAGCCATGATGTTCGTCCGCAAGGGCGACAAACTGATCCGCATCATCTATACGACATGCCCATGCAATACCGAGGCCGTCAAGCCGCTGGCGCGGAAGCTGGCTGACGCAATCTAACTGCCTGGAGCGGATAAGCGCACTTGCGGGTTCTCATCCGCGTATCAGGGATACTTCGGATTGAGTCTTCGTTTTGAAGGGGCGACTTCACAGGATGCGAAAAACTCGGGCGTTGTGCCTTTCGGTGGGAGCGCAGGGCTTTAGCCCTGCGAAAATCCCAGCAAATTCAAGGGCTTTAGCCCTGGGTCTCCCTTAGTTCTCCGTCTGCTCCGTGACCTGTTCCGCGACTTGTTCCGCATCCTCGCCTGGAGTCCGCTCGACAGCCTGTTCCAGCACGGCAGCTTGGTCTTCTGCGGACTCACTCTCTCCAGCAGCGTCCGTGACTTGTTCCTGCTCAATGCCCTCGCCGGTCGCGTGCGCGTGGTGCTCCATCGGAATCTCTTCCTGCTCGGCAAGCTCTCCCGCCATCTTCTCGAACTCCTCAATGCTGGGAAGCTCGCCGATGTCCTTCAGGCCGAACCGCACCAGAAAGTCCCGCGTCGTCTTATACAGGATCGGACGCCCGATGACCTGCTTGCGGCCTGCAGTCGTGACGAGCTTGCGCCCCATCAGCGAGCCGAGTACGCCGCCTGAATCCACGCCGCGAATCTCCGAAATTTCAGGTGCCGTCACGGGCTGCTTATAGGCAACGACAGCCAGCGTTTCGAGTGCCTGCAGCGAGAGCTTCAGCGGCGGCTTCAGCGACTTCACGAAGCCGCGCACGGCATCGTGGTACTCGGGCTTCGTAGCCAGGCGATAGCCTCCGGCCACCTCGCGTATCTCCAGACCACGGTCTCCGTCGGCGTAGTCGGCGATGAGCTGGCCGAGAATGGAACGGAAGTACTCGCGCAGCCTGCGCTCCTTCTCACGCGCAGATCGCTTGTCCTCCTGCGCTTCAGGTGGGGGGCCTGCCTGCTCCTCGTTTGAGGATTCCGCTGCCGCAATATCCGTTGTCGTCTCGTGGAACGGCACCGTGTCTTCAGCAGAACTCATCGCTGCGGTGTCGGCTTCCGCGTGATGATGCGCGGCGCGCGCGGCTGCTGCCTCCTGAACCGCTGCAACATGGAGGGCATGGCCGAGTTCTGCGGCATGTTCGGTCTCGGCATTCCACGTGTCCGCGTCGGCAGATTCCTCTTCGAGGGTGAGCGCCTGTTGCGCCGATTCCAGGTGATCCAACTCCGCCTGGCCCTCGTGGCCAAGCAGACCCACAAGCTGGGCCAGGGTGACTGGTTCTTCGGAGGCGTAGATAACAGCTTCGATCTTTGCTTTGAGGCTCATAGTTTCGGTGTTCTACTAAGCATACCCAACAGCGCCCATGATTGCTTTCACTAAATCTGGAGACCCAGGCATGATGACCCGCAGAGAGTGGATGAAACAGGCTGCCGGAGCAGTCGCAGCCGCAGCATTACCTGCCGTGCTGACCAACCCCGCCCATGCCGCAACCGGCGACGAAGCGAGTGCAGGCGCAGGCTCGCTGAAGGCCCACGCGGCGGCGCGCGACCTGCTGACTGGCTGCGCCGTCAACGCGGGCCTCTTCCGCAACGACCCTGCTTTTCGTGCGCTACTAGCCGAGCAATACAGCATCGTGGTTCCGGAGAACTGCCTGAAGTTCGGCTATCTGCGGCCCACGCCGGACACCTGGAACTTTGCCGACGCCGATGCGCTGGTCTCCTTCGCCGAAGCGCATGGCATGAAGGTGCGCGGCCATAACTTCGTATGGCACGAAGCTCTGCCCAAGTGGTTCGCCTCGACGGTGAACAGGGACAACGCGCGCAAGTTCCTCGTCGATCACATCAACACCGTCGCAGGCCGCTACAAGGGAAAGATCCACTCGTGGGACGTGGTGAACGAAGCGATTTGGATTAAGGACGGCCGCACCGATGGGCTGCGCTCTTCCTCACCGTGGTTCCAGATGCTTGGCCCGGAGTACCTCGACCTTGCCTACAGGACCGCGCGTAAGGCCGACCCTCATGCGCTCTTGACCTACAACGACTACGGCATCGAGTACGACACGGAAGATGACACGAAGAAGCGCGACGCCGTGCTCGGCCTGTTGCGCCGGATGAAGGCTGCGGGCACTCCCATCGACGCACTCGGCGTGCAGTCGCATATCCACACCGGCGATTCGCCGTTCGGCAAAGGCACCCGAGAGCTGCTCGACGGCGCTCGCTCGCTGGGCTTGCAGGTATTCATTACCGAGATGGATGTGAACGACGACGGAGTTGCATCGGATAACGTAGCCGTGCGCGATCAGGAAGTTGCCGAGGTCTATCGCAACTATCTGAAGGCCATGCTGCGCGGGCCCGAAGTCAAAGCCGTGCTGACATGGGGCGCTACAGACAAAAACACCTGGCTCAATAATGGGCCAAGATTCCACCCCAAGCACCCCGCACGCGCGGAAAGACCGCTGCCGTTCGACGCGGACTATAAGCCGACACCGGCCTTCTTCGCCATGCGCGCCAGCTTCGACGAGGCGAAGCCGCGATAGTGGAGCGGCGGTCTTTTGCATTTCCATTCCGTACCCTGAGCGAAGCCGAAGGGGAAGGAATCTGCTTTTACTTGCTGCTTCCCGAAGCCGCTTTACCGCCAGTCGTCGCGGGCCTGGGTCTGGTCGGAGACGACCTGATCGAAGGTCTCAGATTTCTTGACCAGAATATCGCCGAGCTGCACGGGCTGATGCAGTAACACCGCCTGCAAGCGCACCAGCTCCAGCATCGCCAGAAACATGCAGATCAGCGCGCGCTCCGTGTGGGTGTTGTGCAGCAGACGCTTCAGGCTGACCGGCTTGTCCTCCATGATAAGGCGGCGCTTCACGTAATCAATCATCTGCGCGACGGTAATGGACTCCTCATCGACGTTGAGAATGGGCCGCTCGCGCATTCGCGTCAGGATGTCCTGAAAGACGCGCACAAGATCGACGGTATCGGCGGCGATCTCCTGATCCAGCCCAGCGTCTTCGCCCTGATCGCGGCGGAAGTTCTTCAGGCCGGGATTGCTCCAGGTCGCCTCTTCAATCTGCTGCTTCTGGAGCAGCATCTGCGCGGCAGCCTTGAATCGCTCGTGTTCCAGCAGCCGTTCGACCAACTCGCGGCGCGGGTCCTCGGCATCGGCGCCGGTCACGTCGGAAGGGTCGCGCGGCAGCAACATCTTCGACTTGATGTGGATGAGCAGCGAGGCCATGTAGATGAACTCGCCCGCCGAATCGACATCAATCTGCTTGAGCTGGTGCGTGTAGTCGAGAAACTGGCTCGTGATGCGCGCGATGGGAATGTCGTAGATGTCGATATTCTGCTTGCGGATGAGGTCGAGCAGCAGGTCGAGCGGCCCGTCGTAGACCTGACCGACCGTGACGGAGAAGGGCGACTGCGACGCTTCCTCTTTGTCCTTCTTCTCCTTCTGGGTGGCGGCCTGCTTTGCATCGGGTAAAGGCTCCGGCACAGGAGGATGCTGGAGCGCGAAGGGCTCCTGCGCAACAGGCTGGCCGGACGCCGGAGATTGCGGCTCCGCGCTTGCTTCCTGCTCGACAACTTCGGGTTGAATGATCTCGTCAGCCATGTACAGTTCTTCTAGTCACCGATGATTTGATAGCCCGCCTCGGTGGCAGTCACGTCAATGCCCGATGCCCCGGGAAGATGCAGAACATACCGCCCGTCTTCACGCGCCACCGAAAAGTCGATGTTGTTCTTGCCCGCCTGCTTCTTCGCCGCGATCCACGGAGCCAGATAGACCTTCTGCGGAACCACAAAGTCGTGGACGCGATATTCCTTGCCCCAGCAGAGCAGCACCAGCATCTCGTAGGACTTCGGCTTGACCGAAAAGCTCCATGACTCCGAGCCATCATCCTGTTTCGCAACCGCCACAAAGATGCGCCGCCCGTTCTGCGTAATCCAGACGCCATCCGCGTCGGCTTTGAGTGGCGTACCCGGCGGAACGAGGTCTTTCTTCCAAAGCTCGCGCAGATTGCGTGCCAGCACCGGTGCTGGCGTATCCCACCAGTGCTTGAAGCTGGCCAGGTTGCGCGCGTTCTGGGCATCCTCCACGCTGGAGACGGCACTCTCCAGGCGAACGCCGGAACGGTCGCGCGATAGTCCCGTCACCGCGCGGACGGCCTGCATCGTCTGCTCGGCACGCTTTGCTGCCTGCACGGCCCCAAGGTAGAGCACCTCCCACACCTTCTCCGGATTGTCTTCCAGGGCCTCGCGGCGATCGCGGATAGGAGCGAGGTGCTGGTTGATCGAGTTCGCCGCCAGCATCTTGCACTCATCGCACCGGATGGTCGCCGTCCGGCAGCCTGTGGTGATCTGCGTAAGCACTTCTTCGGAGCTGAACAGACGGTGCATGTCGCCTACCGGGCAGATGTCAGGGTCGCCCGGGTCCGACGGCGCAGGACGCTGGCCGCCGTTGGTCATGCTCTGCATCTTGTAGGCAACCTCTGCCGGCTTGGCCGAGAGCAGGATGCTGTTGCCGTAGCTCTTGGACATCTTGCGGCCATCAATCCCGGGTAGCTTGGGCGATGGCGTCAGCAACACCTGAGGCTCAGGCAGCAGCAGGCGTTCCGAGTCGGGTTCCGTAATCACCCCGGAGCCTTCCGCGCCCGCCACCACCCGCTTCGGGCTGTAGAAGTAGTTGAACCGCCGCGCAATCTCGCGCGTCAGCTCGACGTGCGAGACCTGGTCCTGGCCGACGGGAACAAAGTCAGGCTGGTAGATCAGGATGTCGGCAGACTGAAGCAGCGGATAGCCAAGGAAACCATACGTCGCCAGATCCTTCTCTCGAAGCTCTTCCTGCTGGTCTTTGTAGGTAGGAACGCGCTCCAGCCAACTGAGCGGCGTAATCATGCTGAGCAGAAGATGCAACTCCGCATGTTGCGGAACATGAGACTGGACGAAGATAGTGCACTTCTCCGGGTCGAGTCCGGCAGCGAGAAAATCGAGAGCTACATCGAAGAGGTTCTGTTTGAGCTGGCTTGGATCGGCGTAGTCGGTGGTCAACGCATGGTAGTCGGCGATGAAGAAATAGCACTCGTACTGGTGCTGGAGCTGCACCCAGTTGTAGAGCGCGCCCATGTAGTTGCCCAGGTGCAGGCGTCCGGTGGGCCTCATACCGCTGAGTACGCGGGGGCGCGAGGAGTGAATGATCGTGTCAGTCATTTGCAGTTAAATGCAAGGGTAAATGATTCAGCCGGAAAATGGCCTGTTGGCGCGCCGCCCTCAGAGCGTGAAGAGAAGATGGTTGAAGGTGTTGAAGATCGGACCAAAGAAGCTGTAGATGAACCCTCCGCCAACGAGAAACAGCGCGATGAGCAGAATCATCCCCATGCGGTCGTAGATCTGGACAGCTTTATACGGCAGGTAGTGGCGAAGGATGTGGCTGCCGTCGAGCGGTGGGATAGGAATGAGGTTGAAGACGAAGAGCAGCAGGTTGATGAAGATGACGTAATACAGCAGTAGCGCAATGGGAGTAAGGACGGGCAACCCAACCGTAGCCGCAGCCGGAGCCCTGGTGACAAGCGCAACGGCAGTTGCCACCGCCTGCGCTCCGCCGGCGTGCTTGATGACGATCAGCAGAATGAGCGCAACGATAGCCGAGAGCAGGTTGCTGGCCGGACCGGCGAGCGTGACCAGAATGTCGTCGCGCCGGTAGTTCTTGAAGTTGCGCGCCGTCACAGGTGTAGGCTTGGCCCAGCCGATGAGCATCCCGCCGTAGTAGAGCCCAATCAGCGGAAAGATGACCGAACCAAAGAGGTCGAGGTGCTTGAGCGGGTTGAGTGTGACGCGCCCCAGCATCCGCGCCGTAGGATCGCCCAGCCGCCAGGCCGTCCAGGCGTGGGCACACTCGTGAAAGCTGAAGGCGAAGACCAGCACGACGACTTGAAAGACAATCAGAACGACTTCTTGGTTCATGGATATAAGTTTACCGGAGCCATCAGCCTACTCAGCCATCAGCCTACTCCTTATAAAACCCTGTCGTTCCCGGCTGGGTCTTCTGGCGCTTGGTCTTTGCCGGGATGCCCACGGAGACGACTGAGGGCGGAATGGGCTTGGTAGCCACGGCCATCGCCCCTACCATCGCATCTTCGCCTACATTCGCCCCGGCAAGGACAGTGGCGTGATAAGTGACACGCGCGCGCGGGCCAAGGACGGTCGGCTTGTTGATGACGTCGGCCTGCACGTTGATGTCGTGCGTGTGCGAGTAGATGTTGGCGTAGTCGGAGACACTGGTGCCCTCGCGGAGGATCAGTTCGCCGCGATCATCGAGCATGACGTTCTTGTGAATCGTGCAGCGGTCTTCGATGGTGAGGTTGTAGCCGAAGGTGAACTCGACGTTGTGGAAGATTTTGACGTGCTTGCCCAGGTGCTTGAAGATGTGCCGGCCCAACATGCAGCGGAAGCGATAGCCCAGCCAGTTGTTCAGGCCCAGCGGAGAACGGTCGAACATCTGCCAGAAATAGATGAGCGGCTTGCGAACGGCATACTTCTCGGGATCGACGTCGCCGTAGTACTCGGGTTCGAGCGTGGCGTTGCGCGGGTCGAACGACTCGACGAGAACATTCGAGGCAAGCTCGGTGGTGAGTGAGGCCATAGCGCGCCCGCTGTGCGCCCTGCCGAGGTATATCTGGTACAGTTCGTCGCGGACGATCTCCGAGCGGCGGTCGGGCGACTGGTGGCGCGTGAAGTCATCGTTGAGCTGCGAAAGCCAGCGGCGGTAGACGGCCTCCGCTTCGGCAGTAGGCTTGGGATCGCGGTAGTTGAGGACGGGCATGATGTTCCTCCGAGAGCTTGCTATTCGATGGCGAAGACAGCATAAACGGTGGCAGTTTTTTCAATCTGGCGCGGATTGATGGCAAGCGGCTCAACCTTTTCCTGCGCCATCGGAGCGGCAGCCATTGCGCGCATCAGCGGGCGCACCGGCGTGGCCTGAACCTCGTTGCTGGCATAGAGCAGCGCGCCGAGTTTGGCATTCAGGCTGTGGGCCATCTGCTCTGCCTGGGCCTGGGAGCGCTGAAGCGCCTTCGCAGCGGCCTCGGCCTGTGGAGCATTCTCATCCTTGAAAGACCAGTCGATCTGCCCGGACTGGTTGGCCCCAGCCTTAACGGCAATGTCCAGAGTCTTCGCGGCATCAGCAGCAGGCACCCGGACCGTCCAGCTCTGTGTGACCTGGAACTGACGCCGCGCACGCTCGGCGGCATCGAGCTTTTCCACCTGATAAGGCTGCACTGGCGAAACATTCTGGTTCTCACTCTCGATGGCGTCCTTGGGAATGCCCGCGCCAGTCAGCGCATTCATAATGGCATTCGAGGTCCGGGAGCCGGTAGCGTAGGCGGCTGTCGAGTCCGGGCCGTAGTCGATAAACCCGATGTGAACGGTAGCCGTATCGGCCAGCGCGGTGACTTTGTCGGTCGCGGTGACGGCGATGGTGCGGTTCTCCTTGCTGACCTGAATGGTCTGAGCTGATGCAGGCAGGGCCGCCAGAATGACGGCGGCGAGGAATGCTCCAAAAAGTACGAGAGTGGATACCTGCTTACGGCTGGTCTTGGGGTTGACGTGCGCGGTGACAGCAAACGGTAACTTCATTCAAGTTCTCCTTTTGTGCCGGCAGAGTCGAGCAGGTCGGCGAGGGTAGGTTTATGTCTAGGCTTGGCGGCGCGCTTCTGTTTGGGATCGGGCAGGACACGAACCGGAGGCGGCGTACCGACGCGGTCGCGGGCATTGGCCTTGGCGGCCGTGATCTTCGAGAATGTCGCCTTCTTCGACTTGCTCATGCTGTCCAGCCCGGTTCGGACTTTTGAACTCATGGGAGATTATGCCCTACTCTTGCTCATTGCGGCTCAGGTGATGCAGGATGGCAAGGTGGCCCGAGTGCGCATGGATGCGTTCCGGCATCCGGGGCCCGCGAGGTGCAGGATGGAAGAGCGCGATTTTTTTGATGAGAAAGCCGAGCAAAAGACGCACGTCATGACATGTCCGCACTGCGGACAACAGGCCGAGTACGAATTAAGCTGGCTGGTGCGACGCAAGAAGGCCCAGTTGCCCAGGGGGGCCGACGAGCGCGACCGGGCACGGTTTGCCAAGGCCCAGAGCTACATGGTGCGGCGCGACGACATGGTGGGGTGCAAGAACGTCCGGTGCAGAAAGCGGTTCGACGTAGCGGGAATTCAGTCGGTGGCATTTATATAGCGATCGAAACGGAATCTCAGGCGCAACTTTACGGATGAACGGCGATTCCTATATCCTTCGACACCGGGGACAACGCGCTTTTTCCGCACCCGAATTCAGCCGGGGAGAGGGTGTGGTTTAATGGTGCTAGCTGACGTCCGGCGGGACGGCAACCCCAAACCGGAACATTACGCGGGAGATTCGTACAAAGACATGGCAAACACACTGCTTCCCCCTGAAGAGCGGAACCTGACACCGGATGAGGTCGATCAACTGGACCGGCGGCGGCGGCGAGGGCAGACCTGCCTGACGCTGAGTTGGCAGTGTCTGATCATTGCCCTGCTGGTGCTCTGCTGGGCCGGGCAGGACTGGACCCTGTCGCCGGGATGGGACAAGCCGATGGTCTATTGGGACGCGATCCTGTTCCTGGGCTGGATCGTCTTTGGCGCGCTGGGCGTGCGTTACCGTCGCGGGATCACAGAGTTCTTCAGCTACTAAGTCCAGAACAGACCGGCTTCCACGGAGGCTGTCAGGATTTTTGCCGCGATGGCGGTTAGCACGTCGCTGGCGGATGGGTTCGGATGGTTGATGTGACGCTTGCCGCTGTGACCTGTGCACACCCCTCGGGAACCATGCTCTTTCCGGCAATGTGGGTTTCGGCCACACTGGCCGAGCCTGCTCATTTTTCCTGGCTTGAGACAGGACTCCTCGCCGCCGGAATCGTGATCTCCCTGGCACTGTTCTTCTGGCGCTTCGGACCGATCCTTCGCAACATCCTTCACTCAAAACAAGATGCCGACTTTTCGCTCCACCCGGTAGGACGCCGGGTGTGGGACTTCTTCTGGGAGGTCCTGTGCCAGGGGAAGGTTATCCGCCAACGCCCTCTGCCGGGGCTGGCCCATGCGTTCGTATTCTGGGGATTCCTCGCGTTCGCGCTGGTCAGCTCGAACCACATTGCCAATGGGCTACAGATAGGATTTCTCTCCCCGGAGAGCTCCCTCGGAAAATTCTACTTTTTATTCGCGGCGGCCTGGGCCTTGCTGGTAGCCGTAGGGATTACCGGCCTCTTCATCCGGCGGTTTTTTGTCAGGCCCATCTGGTTCGGCAAGAAGGTCTCCATCGAGTCCGGATGGATCGCCTTTCTCATCTTTTTGCTCATGGTGAGCTACCTCGGCGCGTTCTTCGTCAGCCCGGGCGGCGCTGCCGTAAAGGCCCTTTGGTGGACCCACACGCTCACGCTGCTGGTCTTCCTGCCGCTGATTCCTCACACCAAGCATCTGCATCTGGTCATCAGCCCTGTCACGGTATTTCTGAAGCGCGACGGCTTCTCGAATATCCCACCCTTGTCAGGCGATGAGGACTTCGGTCTCGTCGCAGGCAAAGACGTGACGCAGTTGATCTCGTTGCAGGTTTATAGCTGCGTCGAGTGCGGACGCTGCACCGAGCACTGTCCGGCAGCCAACTCCGGCAAGGTGCTCAACCCGAAGGAGATTGCGCTTGGGGTCCGTTCCTATCTAAACGAGCTTGGGCCTGTAAGCGACGTAGCACTGCTTGCCGAAGCGCGGCCCGAGACTGCCTTTGCGAATCTGCTCTCGATGGAAGCCGCGTTCGAGTGTACGACCTGCGGTGCCTGCGAGTACCAGTGCCCGGTCGGGATTCAGCATGTGCCGGTGATTGTCGGTCTCAGGCGCGGGGCCACCAATACTGGCGTATGGGAAGACACTTACGGCACGAAGCTCTTTCTGGCGCTCGAAAAGAACGGCAACGCGCTGGGGCTCAGCGCGATGGAGCGCGACAAATTCATCCAGAAAGAAGCATTCCCCATCTTCGACGGCACGCAGGAGTACTGCCTGTGGCTGGGATGCATGGGTGGATACGATCCCAAGGGCCGCGAAATTATTGCCGACTTCGCGCGCGTGATGAAGTATCTGGGAACCACCTTCGGCGTGTTGAAGAAGGAAAAATGTACAGGCGATCCGGCGCGGCGGCTGGGCAACGACCTCGTCTTCCAGACGCTCGCCGAAGCTGGACTCAAAGCGTTCGAGACCGCGAAGGTGCAGAAGATCGTCGCCATCTGCCCACACTGCGTCAGGACCATCGCCAACGACTGGCGCGAGTACGGCATCGCGCCGGAGATTGAGCACCACTCAGAGTTCATGGCGCGTCACAAAGACCGTCTTCCAAAGCAAGCCTCCGGCGAGAGCATCGTCTATCACGACCCCTGCTATCTGGGGCGCTACCGCGATGTCTACGAAGCTCCGCGCGAGATGGTGCGGCAGGCCGGCACTCTGGTCGAGGCCCCACGCTCGCACGAGCGTAGTTTCTGCTGCGGAGCTGGCGGCGGTCTGGCTTTTCTGGGCGAAGAGCAGGGCGAGCGCGTCAGCCACATCCGCGCCGCCGAACTCGCAGGCACAGGAGCGCAGGTCGTCGGCACGGCCTGCCCCTTCTGCAATACGATGTTTCGGGATGCGCTGGCGGAGGTCAGCACGGCTCCGCCTCAGTTGCTGGATATTGCGCAGTTGACGGCGCGGGCTCTGCCGAAGATGCAGGAAACAGGGATCATGGATCAGGGAACAGGAGAGCAATGAAGATACTGGTGGCGATCAAGCAGGTGCCGGAGCGGGACGCGCAGGTTCACGTCGCCGCCGATGGCAAGTGGATTGACGAAAGCGATTTGAACTACACCATCAACGAGCCGGATGCATACGCGCTCGAAGAGGCACTGCAACTGAAAGAGAAAACCGGCGGCGAGGTGGTGGTCGTCTGCGCAGGCCCGGAGCGCGTGACCTCTACGCTGCGCGAGGCGCTGGCCAAGGGTGCCGACCGCGCCATCCACATCGAAGCCGACGACCTGGGCTCGCGGGACACGCTGGGCGTCGCGCAGATTCTCGCCGATGCGATGAAATCCGAGTCTCCTGACCTCATCCTGACCGGTTTGCAGTCCGACGACCTCGGACTGGGGCAGACCGGCGTGGTGATGGCGGAGCTGTTGGGTATCCCGCACGCGACCATCATCATGCACGTGGAGGCAACCGGCAGCGGCCTGAAGGTAAAGCGCGAACTCGAAGACGGCTGGTTCCAGCACGTCGAGATGCCACTGCCTGCGCTGCTCACAATCCAGTCCGGCGGCAACAAGCTGCGCTACGCCACGCTGATGGGCATCAAAAAGGCAAAGACGAAAGAGACGAAGACCGTGCAGGCGGCAGCGGCAACCGCCCCGGCGATTGCGCTTGATCGCGTGTACCTGCCTGAAAAACAGAAGAAGACCGAGATGCTGACCGGAACGCCGGACCAGGTGGCCGCAAAGATCGTCGAGAAGCTGAAGTTTGAGGTGAGGGTGATATGAGCGGCGTTCTGGTAGTGATGGAGCAGCGTGGCGGCAACTGGAACCGCATGAGCTTCGAGGCTCTGGCCGCCGGACAGCAACTGGCCGCAAAGCTGGGCGTGGAATGCTCAGCCGTCGTGATGGGTGAAGCTGTTGGCTCACTCGCTTCGGAGCTGGGTAGTAAGAAACTGGCCAAAATCATTACAGTCGAGCACGCTCTGCTCAAAACGTACACGTCAGACGCCTATGTCGCTGCGCTCGAACAAGTAGTGAAGCAGGCATCGCCCGCGTATGTCATCTTTCCACACACGTATCAGGTACGCGATTTCGCTCCAGCACTGGCGACTCGCTTCCATTCGGTGCTCATCAGCGACGTGATCGCCATGCACGACGGACCAGTGTTTGTACGGCAACTGCTGCAAGGTAAACTCAACGCCGACTACAGACAGACTGGCGCAGGCCCCTGCTTCGTTTCGATCCAGGCCGGAACGTTTCGCGCGGATGCCGTCGAGGCCGGAACATCAGCGATAGAGGCGTTTGCTCCCTCGCTGGACGCTGCGCAGATTCGCAACAAGCCCGGCGAGCTCTTCCGCGAGTCGGCCCAGACTGTGGATCTGAGCGCCGCCCCGGCGATCGTCTCGGTAGGGCGCGGCATCGGCGAACAGGAAAACATCGCCCTGGTCGAAGAACTTGCGAAGGCGCTCGGCGCGGAGTTGGCGGCCTCGCGGCCCATCTGCGACAACGGCTGGTTGCCCATGGAGCGCCAGGTGGGCAGTTCCGGCCAGACGGTCGCGCCGAAGCTCTATCTTGCGGTGGGCATCTCGGGCGCAATCCAGCACCTTGTCGGGATGAAGGGATCAAAGACGGTGATCGCCATCAACAAGGACGAAAACGCGCCCATCTTTGAGGTAGCCGACTATGGCGTGGTGGGCGACCTGTTCGAGGTAGTTCCCGCGTTAACCAAAGCTGTACTGGCAGCCAAAGGATAAGCAATTTTCCTGCAAACCATTCGTTGAAGAAGTCGAGCCACCGCATCAGGTTGCGCCTGATTGGGCGGCATCCTTCGAAGTAGTTGCATTTTTTTGCAACACGCGGTACTGCTTGATAGAACGCATCTGCGGTTCGCATCGGATCGCTCGATTTCTGCGTTGAGGAGTGGCCGCCGAACAGCGATAATAGCAACCAAAATGTCCACACCGTCGTTGTCCGACGGGCGGAACAGCAAGCGGCCCCCTTGCAGCATCCCTGATGACCTTGTAACCCTGCCGGTTCAGGAGGAGAGATTGAGTAGTTGACGTCCTGGTTCCAATATGGAACCAACGAGACGCGGTGGGCGTATATCCACATCAAGTTGCAAGACAAAACGAACGATTGGCTACTGAAGGAAGGGTCTTGAGAGACAAACGTCAGTTTGAAGTCATCGAAAGCCGCCAGATGGACCACCTCCGGGTGTTCCACGATGTGGCGCGCGCCCTGACGTCGAGCCTGGAGCTGGAAGACATTCTGGGCACGATTATGGATAAGATGGCGAAGTTCTTCGGCCCGGAGCGATGGTCGTTCCTCATGGTCGATGACGCCTCGGGCGAGCTGTACTACGCGATTGCGGTGGGCGAGAATTCGCAGAGCCTGAAGGGACTGCGCGTACCGCTGGGCGAAGGTGTCGCCGGATGGGTGGCCTCGACAGGCAATCCTCTGATTGTGCCCGACGTGCGGCTAGATCGCCACTGGTCTACGTTTGCGGCAAATCATCCGGAGCTGAATATCCACTCCATTGCCTGCGTGCCCGTGCGATCGAACAACAAGACGCTCGGCGTCATTCAACTGCTCAACAGCAAGCTGGATCTGCTCTCCGAATACTCCGTCTCGTTTCTGCGCATCCTGTGCGACTACGCCGCGATTGCCATCCAGAATGCGCGGTCGATGACGCTGATTCAGGAGTTGACCATCACCGACGACGTCACAGGGTTGTTCAACGCGCGCCATCTGTACACCATGCTCGACGGAGAGGTGAAGACAGGCAAGCCGTTCAGCCTCCTGTTTGTTGACCTCGATCATTTCAAATCCGTGAACGACACACACGGCCACCTGATTGGCAGCCGTCTGCTGGCTGAAGTAGGCAACCTGCTGAAGCGCAGCCTGGGGCCGAACAACTCGGCATTCCGCTACGGCGGAGACGAGTTCGTGGCGTTGCTGCCCGGGATGGGCAAGGCGGCCGCGACGGGTGTCGTCATGGCCGTATGCGACGATCTGCGCTCTGCGCGCTTTCTCGAAGGTGCCGGCCTTTCGCTGAACCTGTCGGGCAGCTTTGGGCTGGCGACGTATCCGGAGGATGGCGACTCGGTGCCGACTATCTTGCGGGCGGCGGACACGATGATGTACGAAGCCAAGACAACGCGAGACAACGTGGCCGTCGCCGGAAAAGGGCTGATGCGGGAGCGCGAGCGTGTCGCCAATATCGGCAGGGGCTCGCGGCAGGCCGTTGGCGGACTCTACGTGGAGCGCGACCCGGCACAACCAGTTTAAGGAAGCTCTGATTTAGTTCGGTTTTGTTAAGGGCACGGCTTCAGAGCCTGTCCCGAGCGTAGTCGAAGGATGCCGCAAGCGGCTTCGATTCAATGAGGCTTTACAGGCTGCGGAAGAATGCACGCTTTGTGCTTTTCGGTGGGAGCGCAGGGCTTCAGCCCTGCGAAAACCCCGGCAAATTCAAGGGGCTTTAGCCCCGGGCCTTTCTGCACATACTGCCGAATGGACTTTTTCCGCAGCCTGTTTAGCCCCTGAGGCAATGTTCGCTGGCTAATCAGCGTTCCCGGAGTTGAACTACACTCAACGATTGGCCCGGCGCTCCAGCGTCGCGGGACGCCGTGGTTCAGGCTTGAGGGCGTCGCGGTTCTCCGGCGCAACCGGGTGGACGCCAAAGTCCCACACGCTCAGGTTGACGGCGTTGTCGGAGATGACCTCCATCAGCGCATATTCGCCGAAGTCGAGCGGCTGCGTGGGAGTAATCTTCATCCAGTGTCCACCGGGAAGGACCTCCGTAGTGGTCTCGACGACATCCTGCTGCAGGTGGCCGCTGCCCAGCAGATTGATCTGGAAGCTGGCAATGACGCGCTCGTCGGTGCGGACATCCGCGCGCACAATCACATACCGGCTCTGAGAAGAACCGCCGCCAGGGCCATTTTTGATGGCGGTGCTGGCTCCGTGGGTATTGACCGTAAAGGGTGCCCCAGCCGTGGGGGCAACGGACTCGTCTCCAATACGCAGATAAAGCGCCGGCTGGGCCACGTGAACCTGAACGTAGGACCGCTCACCCTTGAGCGTAACGATCTGGTGCGCCGCTGAAAGCGGATTGATGACTGCGCGCAGCAGGTTGTGCGCAGTATTGCGGTTCAGGTCGCTGTTCGTCTGCGGCAGCGGCACAAGCTCAGGCGTGCCGTGGTAGGTGTCGAGAATCAGCGTGTCGTACTCTTCCGGCAAGCGAAGGTCTTTCGCCACCTCAGGCGTCAACGCGGCACGATCGGCCTCCTCTTTCAGCAGCTCAGGATTAATCGGCGGCGCCTGGGTTGGACTGGCGTTGTCGCCGGAGCTAGCTGAGTGCTCCTGCTCCCAGCGTCGCGTCGCCGCGAAATCGACCAGCGAAGCCGGGACCTCTTCCTCTTCACCGCCGCGCTCTGCGCTGATGTAGTGAACCACATTGCCGACGACGCGATAGCTCATCACAATCTGATAGCTCCCATCCTTAAGGATGAGCCGCGTGCGGTGCGGGGTCGTCGTGTCCGGAGACGAGGCCGGGGCAGGGAGTGGCTTTTGCTGCGCGGCCTGACCCAGACAAGCAGGCGCAGCACAGAAGACCAGCCCTGCCGCAACCAGAAGAACCGCTGCTGCCTGAACAATGCCTTGAGCCGGAGTGATGTGATGTGTGGTCATAGCGCCGATGGCAACAGTTTAGACGCTTCACCATTCATGTAGTTTGCATCATGCCTCGCCAAAGGGCTCCAACTGACTGGCAGACGGCGGCGCGGTGAAGAGGCTGACGGCAAAAAGGCAGAGGAGCGACGCAAACAGCGCAGGAAAGATGGCGTCCGCGGCGGCAAGCGTCGCTGGCAGATGCGAGCGCACCAGGGCCGTATCCCAGCAGACCGTAACCACTGTTCCGGTGGCGATGCTGGCGACGGCAGCGGCCGCTGTAGCCCGCTTCCAGAAGAACGTAGCGAGAATCACCGGAGTCAGCGACGCGGCATAAATCGTGTAGGCATACAACGACTTCGCCAGAACCGACGTAATACTGACTGACTGATAGAGCGCCCAGATCCCAAGCAAAACGACAGTCAGGCGCGAGACAATAAGGACGCGCTTATTTGAAGCATCGGGAGAAACATAGCGCACAAAAATATCATTGACCAGATTCGTCGCGGGCGAGAAGAGATAGTTGTTGGCTGTGGATACGATCTTGGCAAAGATGGCCCCGACCAGCAGCGCGCCGAAGAGCGTGAGCGCCCGTGAGCCGCTGAATCCATGCAGACCGCAGTAGGCGAGTATCTCGCGCGGCGCGGCGGCCACCTCGCCCGTAGGATAGAGAACCGAGCCGACGACTGCGATGGCGACAATCACCGTCTCAAGCACCAGCGTGCCGGCCAGCCAACCAACAACAGCACGAGTTGCAGCCCTCTCCGATTTGGCGGAGAAGAATTTCTGGTACATCGACTGATTGCCCAGAAGCAGCAGGCAGGTAGGCAGAAACAGTTCAAGCGCCGAAGAGACACGCTCGCCACTCGGCAGAATACGTCCGTTGAAGAACGGAATGTCGCCGAAGAACTGGAAGTGCGTGGAAGGAAGCGCAGCATGAACGGCAGCCCACCCTCCGGCCCGATGCGTGAGAAGAGGGAAGGCGATCAGCAGGGCGACGGTCGCAAGCACGCCAATGGCGACATCCATATAAGCGACAGAAGACATGCCCGCGATGGCGGTGAAGAAAATAACGAAGACCGCGATGATGAACTGTCCGAAGGTCGGCGAGATATAAGCGGGAAATATCAGGTGCAGAATGTCTCCGCCGCCGACGAACTGATAGCTGGTGATGGCGGTATAGGTAAAGAGCACCGCAATGACGCCGAGCACGCGCGCAGTCTGGTTGTAGCGGGCCTCCAGCAGGTCGGGAATGGTGAACTGCGCAAACTTCCTCGCTCTGGGCGCAATAAAATAGATCAGCAGCAGCCCAGCCCATCCTCCGCCGCCCTGCCACAGCGCGGCAAATCCGTGCCGATAAGCATTCTCCGCGCCGCCCAGCAGCGAGCCGGACCCAATCCAACTGCATAGCAGCGTAAAGACAAGGACGTAGGTCGGAAGCGTGCGCCCCGCGACGAGGTAATCGGCTTTGGTCTTGACCTTGTTGAGACGGGTGAGCGAGACAGTCAACAGGGTAAGGACAATGGCGGCCAGAACGACGATGTAAAGGTTCATGGGATGGGGAGATTGTAGCGTGCGGGAACAGATGTGTAACTTGGTTGGTAAAGAAATCAGCAGGAGTATGTGATGGTCGGTCGATTGAAACAGAGCTCGATTTATACCGGGTTGGTGGGATGCCTCATGCTTGGCTGCTGCGTTGCAGTGGCGCAACAACCAACTGCGGCCCAGCGACGAACGGCTGGCGTAGGAGCAGCAGTTAAGCCAGAGGTCCCGGCAAAGGACTTGACCGCGAAGCAGCAGGCCGCGCGTCTGGCCCAGTGGCGGCAGACGATCCGCGAGCAACTCTATGTCCCGACACCGCTACCGAAGCTCCACGCAAAAACCTGGTCCACGTTTTCGCCCATGCCCGGCGTTCTGGCCGATCGCGTCACCTACAACACCGCAGACGGCATGGTGGTTCCCGCGATTGTCTACCGGCCCGATCCGAAGATGGTGAAGTGGAAGGGCAAACTACCCGGCATCGTCGTGGTGAACGGACACGGCGGCGACAAATTCAGTTGGTATGCGTTTTACAGCGGAATGCTCTTTGCCAAAGCCGGAGCGATGGTCGTGACCTACGATCCCATCGGCGAAGGCGAACGCAACATCGATAAAAAATCCCGCGCGGGCGCGCACGACAAATGGGTGGACCCACCCGCAGGCCTGCTGCGATCAGACTGGGGACAGCGCCTCGCCGGATTGATGCAGGTAGACGTAATGCAAGCGGCCAGCTATCTGATCTCACGACCCGAGGTGGACCCGTCACGCATCGCCACCGTGGGGTATTCGATGGGTTCCTTCATCACCGGAATCACCGGGGCCATCGACACACGCATCCACGCTGTCCTCCTGAGCGGCGGCGGCGACTACGATGGCCCAGGCGGCTACTTCGACTCCAATCCCCTGCCCTGCCAGTCGCCACCATATCGCTCGCTAACCGTGCTGGGCGACCGAGGCGCAATTCTCTACGCACTGAACGCGGCGCGCGGACCAATGTATGTCATGAACGGCGCTGCCGACAAGGTCATGGACATCCCACACCACGACGCGGCATGGTTCGCCGCCGTGCGCGAGCGTGCAATCGCCATTCGCGGCACAGACAAAAATATGTTCACCACAATCTTCTACCCGGGCATCGACCATCGCACCTCATGGGTGGACCGCGACGGCGTGGAGTGGCTGAACAAGCAGCTCCATTTTGCAATCTGGAATGCAAAAACGATTGCAGCCGAGCCCACAATACACGTCAGCACATGGGCCAGAGCAAACAACGTGGACATCACCAAAAACTACATGCGCGAAGATCGCGAGGGCGGCCTCGACGCACTCGGCGCCGGATTCCCCGGCATCCCACGCGAAGACCTGATGGTATTACCTGAAGCCAACTGGCTGGCAATGAAGGATCGGCTGACCTATGCAGCATGGGCCGAAAAGACGATGGCGGCTGAATCCAGCGCGGCAAAGGCGCTGGCGGCGAAGTAAGTCGCAGCATGATGCGCAAACGCCCGAAACGGCATCTACTCTCTTTAGAGGAACCATGTTCAGTTGGTGGCGGCAGCAGCCGTTTCTTGTAACCAAGGTGCGACAGCTTGCGCGGCTGGCTCGGGAGAGCCACGCCCAACCCATGACCGGTGTTCCTCAACCCGCCGTGCTCGTCGGCCCGGAAGAACTCGGTGTAACCTTCATCGGCCATTCTTCATTCCTGCTGCAACTTGGCGGGCGGCGCGTGCTGGTAGACCCTGTCTTCGCCAAGCGCCTGATTCTGCTGCGCAGGCAACGGAGCCCGGGACTGCTCATCGAAGACCTGCCCCCCATCGATGCGGTACTGCTGACTCACGCGCACATGGACCACCTGAACCTCGCGTCGCTGCGCCGTATTGTGCGGGCCACACGGCGGCTCGCGGGCCACGCTCCCGAGGTCGTGGTGCCCGCAGGCGTGGAAGACCTCGTAGCGGAGCTTGGCTTTCGCCGCGTCCACACACTGGAGTGGTGGCACGAACTGGAGACGCAGGGCCTGCACATCACCATGACTCCCTGTAAACATTGGGGCGCGCGCATGTTCCGCGACACGCATCGCGGCTATGGCGGATATGTTGTCAGCAACGGCGACTTCTCGATCTATCACTCCGGAGACACCGCCTACTTCAGCGGCTTCCGCGAGATCGGTGAGCGCCTGAGACCGCAGATTGCGCTGCTGCCCATCGGGGCATACTTCCCCGACAGCTATCGCGTCGTGCATACCAGCCCTGAAGACGCCCTGCGCGGCTTCGTCGAGATGGGTGCCGACCGCATGGTGCCGATGCACTACGGAACATTCCAGCTAGGACGCGAGCCGATGGATGAGCCGGTGCGGCGACTGTTGGCGGAAGCCGAACGGCTCGGCATCAAACAACGGATCAAAGTACTGGAAGAAGGCACGACGATGCGGCTCCCCGCGAGATAGCGGCTCAGCTTACAAATCGCTGGGGAATCTCTGATTGAGTCATGGCTTTGAAGGGGCGTGGCTTCAGCCACGCCGTAACATCTCTCGATTCAATGAGGCTTTAGCCTCCGAGGGAATCTTCCAGGACTTAATCAGAGTCTCACTGCGTATTCGGTGAACCGAGATCGAGCGGCCTTTGGCTGCCATCCTGATCTGCCCACCCCGGCAACTCCTGCGATCCGGTAATTAACCGCACGCCATCGTTGAAGGTGAGATAGGTCCACGCCCACTGACGAAAGACGGCCATGCGGTTGCGGAAGCCGATAAGAAAAAAAATGTGGACGACGAGCCAGACAAACCACGCAGGAAACCCGCTCCAGTGGCCTTTGAAGGGCCATTTGATGTTGGCAACCGCCGCCTTGCGCCCGATAGTGGCCATATCGCCTTTGTCGAAGTAGCGAAAGGGCGCATTGATGCCGCTGCCATCGCTGCCAAATTCCGCCGCAACCAGCCTGGCGATGCGCTTCGCGGCATAGGCGCCCATCTGCATCGCCGGCTGCGCAACGCCGGGGACCTGCTTCCCGTCCTGCTCCACGTGCGCCAAGTCGCCGCAGATAAAAATCTCCGGGTGGCCCGGCGGGTTGAGATGCGCATCGACAAGCACGCAGCCCCTGCGGTCCGTCTCGAAGCCCAGCAGCTTGCCCAGCGGAGACGCCTGCACTCCTGCGGCCCACAGCGTAACCACCGCGTCAATTCGTTCGTCACCCAACATCACATAGCCAGGCTGCACATCCGTGACCTTCGCGTTCGTGCGAACGTTGATGCCGAGGCCGCGAAGCTGTTCGAGCGCCTTCGCCTGCAGGTCTTCAGGGTAAGCGCCAAGAATGTGCGGCGAGCCCTCCAGAATCAGCACCTGCGCCATCTTTGGGTCGATGTGGCGAAAGTCCTTCGTCATATACAGCTTGGCAATGTCGCTGATGGCGCCTGCCAGCTCCACGCCTGTCGGGCCGCCGCCGATGATGACAAAGTTCAGCGGAGGATGGCTGCCGACCTCCTGCATCTGCCGCTCTGCAAGCTCGAAGGCAAGCAGCACACGGCGGCGAATCTCGGTCGCATCTTCGACCGTCTTCAGGCCCGGCGCAAGTTTCGCCCAGTCGTCGCGGCCGAAGTAGGAGTGCGTGGAGCCGGTAGCGACAATCAGATAGTCGTATTCAATCTCCGCGCCGGTCTTGAACTTCACATGCTGCTGCGCAAGGTCGAAGCCGACCGCCTCATCCATCAAAACTTCAATATTCTGATGGTTGCGCAGAATCGAACGAATCGGCTGCGCAATCTCTCCGGGCGAAAGCACCGCCAGCGCCACCTGATAAAGCAGCGGCTGAAAGGTGTGATGATTGCGACGGTCAACCAGCGTGACATCCACCGGCAGGTTGCCGAGACGCATCGCCGCGTTGATTCCCCCGAACCCTCCCCCCAGAATGACGACTCGCTTACGCACACCCACATTCTCAGACGCCTGCGCCATAGCAGTCTCTCCAGATTCACTTGTATCTACCTCTATTGTGATGCCTGGCACGGATTCCCGGCTTCTCTTTTCGCGCTCCTGTTACGGATGCTTCTGAATGGCGAGCGAAATGAACCCTTGCGTCCCTGTTGCTGCCACCATATTCGTGATCTCCGCAGCGCCCGCTGTCTGAATCGGAGTCACGGTAATGAGCCCGCTTGCATCGGAGACCATAGACAACTCCGATGAACCGTACACCGGAGGAACAGGGCACCGTCCCCTTGCCGGACAGGGCGCCTGCCAGGCGTTGATCGTTTGATGCACATCGACCGTGGCCCCAGCCACAGGATCGTTCGCAGTATCGACGACCTGAAGCACAATCGACGAGAGAGTGCTGTTCGCCGCAACCGACTGCCCCGCACCGCTGACAATCACCAGACGAAGGTCCGCCGCATCCACCGCCTGCGCTGCGAAGGTTGTACACACAGTCACCCACGCGCAGGCGCGAGCCACGGCCTGCGTTCCTGCGGATAGAGGACCCGCTGTGGCTGCGGTCTGCGCCGCTCCCAGTCCATTTGCTGCGGACTGGCCGGGTGAAACAGCGATGGGGCCAGCGACCGGCATCCAGCTAACGGCCACGCCTGTGGTAGAAGCGAGGCTATCCGTAAGATTGACCTCGGGCATCCACGTGACAACGGCTCCTGCAGCAATGTACTCCACCGGGCCGTAGGCGGTGACCGTTCTGACTTCATTCGCTGCCGTAAACGAGATTGTGACTGCACCGGAGACGCCTGTCGCGGTGAGCGTAACGCCACCCTGAGCAAGCGGCGTGATCGTTGTCGATGCTGTTCCAGAGGCATTCGTGGAAATCGTGCACGAACTCAAACCGCAGGCCCCGAACATCACGTTGCCTGTGCTTGCGGCAAAAGTGATGCTCTCACCGGCAATCGGCGTCACACCGTCGGCAGCAAGCGCACGCACGGTGAATGGTATCGACGCCTGTTGCCCACTCGCCACCATGCCCGAAGGAGCCGACACAAGGTTGAGCGATGGCGCAGGCGGCCCATAGGTAAGCGCCTGCGACATGACCGCGACGCCGCCAGTGACAAGATCGTTGACAGCCACGTCGGCCACGAGCCCTGTGCTCGAACCAAGATCGTGCAGGGAAGGCACGCTGGCCGTGATCGTATTCGCCGTCCAGTTCGTGACCGTCGCTGCTATGCCGTTCACCGTCACGGTGTTTCCCGGGCGAAAACCCATACCGGTGATGGTGACAACCCCGCCCGCAGCGCCGACGTTTGCAGGAGAGATCGAATCCGCATACAGCACGCGAGCCTGATAGTTATAGTCTGGACGGCCATCTCCGCGTTCATCCGCAATGGCCATCCGCAACTGCACAGGCTGCGCTGTCTCTGTCGTCAGCGAAGTAACTCCGGCAGCCGGACTATTGAACGGCTCCGTCTCAGAATCGAACGTAGGCAGTGTGCCGGTTGGGTCCGACGCCTGCCACAGGCCAATGACCGGCATGGCCTTCGCCCGCGTCGCAAATCCATGCTCGTCCTCGGCTGCGACTTCAACGGTAAACGTGCGCCCTCCCTTGATGGAGAGCGACGACCATGCAGTATGACCATTCCGGCAGAGCAACCCTGCCCACCAGCCAGACGAAGCCGCGACTACCGGCGCCGTTTCCGTCCCATCGTTTCCCGGGTTGCAATCGCTCGCCGGTCCATTCGTTGACAGCCACATCTCCGTAGTGCGATCGCTGGGCAAAACGCCTGCCAACGACGCGGAGTTGGAACCCGACGGCTCCACCGTGTTATCGATGTAAGGCCCCACCGCATATTGTCCCGTATAGAGCGGATTGATCGGCTCCGTCTCCAGAAAAACATTCTGCCAGTCCCCCGGCAGCATCGGTATCCGTGTCAGGTCGTAGTAGCCCTCGTAATATCCGTCGGTTGTGCCCATGCTGCCGGCCATCGACGTGTCGGTTCCTGTCACGGCGGTCGGTGTCCTGCGCCGGTAAAGCGAGCCGGAGACGTAGGACGCGGTATACCAGCCCTCCTCCTTGGAGGCGTCGGTATATTGTTCCCAGCGGCGCGCCAGCACGTTGACGCCGCGCATTCCCTGCCAGGTCGGGAAGATGATATGGCCGAAGATGCGATTGGCATTCAGCAGGGTATCCGTCTTGCCGGCCGGAGCCTCCCCCTGATTGATGAAATACAGCCCGTCGAGTGCGGAAACATCGTCGGCCCGGAGCACGAACGGCTGCGGCATGCACTGATACGTGTAAGGCCCGCAGATAATGTCGATCGGGTGCATGACCGGCCAGTTCATCGCCTGCATGTAGGTAGGCTGCGGGCTGCCCGTAAAAACGTTGTCGTTGGTCTGCGACCAGCCCAGGCCAAGCACGCGGCCAAAGGCGCGCATCAACTGATACTGCATCTGCAACTGTTGCTCGGGAGCAGGCCCCGTGCAGCGTCCATTCAAGACAATGACAGCGTGTTGGATATAGCCTGCGGGCACAATCGAATCGACGCTCTCCGTCACCGCATTCTGGCGGCAACTGGAAGGCTCGCTCGCCCCGCTTCCCAGCAGCAGGTCCGTCACCGAACCGTCGTAGTCGTAAATAATGGCGATCTGTTTCGCAAGATAGTTCGTGCTCTCAACATCGGAAGGAAAAACCAGACCAGACGAAGTTGGATATACATTCGCTCCGCTGACATGCTCATCAAGCTGGCCGCCGTAGCCCAACATCAGGCTCGACGTAGGCACATTCCACACGCTCGCTGCCGCCGCAACCAGAGCATCCGCTGCCGCGTGATTCACATACGCACTCAGGTCGCCGGGATCGGTGAAGTAGAGCGGGTGGTCCGTGTACCAGACAACCGGAAGCCCCTGGGTCGTGAAGTATGGCTGACCTGTCACCCAGCGCGGCCCTCCCGCCCACAGAGGCGCGCCTGCGGCCACCCAGCAAAGCGCCAGCACCATCGCCCATCGAAGGCGCTGCCCCAAACATTCGTCAGCGCGCGGCATCGGGCACCTTCTGCCACGACATCAACATCGCAATCACACTCTGGACCGACGTCTGCTGCGCCGCCACAGACGTCGCGCTCGCATCTCTGCTCCCCTGCCATGCCTGGACAATGATCGGCGCGTCATCCGCACCGCGAGAAACCCCACGCGCCATCGCGTGCCCAGCGAGCGGCACAAGAGTGTCTCTACGATGATCCGTATGCGCGGATCGAACCCGGTACGCAACCAGGCGAAACACTTGCGTGCCCACCCAGCGCAGATCGGCCACCGGATACTCTGCCGCCGCACCGCTCACAACCAGCGGCGAACTGTCGCCATGAATCGGCACCGCGCCATCCATGCCATCGACTGGAGAACTCAGCCCCGACGCACTCGGAGCGCGAAGAAACATCAGCAGCCGCTCGCCAACGCGGTAGCGCCGCGCGCCTCCAGCCCACAATCCGGCCCACTCTCGCAGAAGATACGGCTCACCCGCTGTGCAACCCCGCACAGCCTGGTCTACGCGAAACTCGACTTCAACCACACCGGAGGCGCCATTCTTACCAGGCTGGCGACGCACCGCCATCACCTGCCCCGCAAAGATAACGCCTGCCTCGTCTGACATCCGGTGCAGCGCCTCGTCCACTGTGCGCGGAGGCGCGCTTTGGGCCGAGACCGTCGCCGCAACCAGTAGCAGGCAGGAAGCACCCAGAACGCAACCGCATCGAAATATCCGCGAAACCCCGGCCATCGTCTACATCCGTCCTCTCCTTTCTTTCGTCAGGAGAGGCGCGGCACAGCCGTGGTGCTCCGTTTCGGCACACCCGCCGGGCACATGACCGAAGGCTAAATCTCGGGATAAAAATCAAAGAAAGCGTCAAGGCTCATGCGCAACTGCGCCTCGATCTGCTCGCGGCTACCCTCCAGCAGATGCATGGTAACGTGTGCCTCGTTTCCGTTTTTGAGCGTGATCGGCGCTTCGCCAACTGCGGCCACCTCATCGGCGGGCAGCAGCCTCATCCCATAGACCAAAGTCAGATTTGCCATGCCCCCATTCTTTCACCAAACCGGGGCTTTGCATCCTTTTGCGCGCCCAGGCATTTACACTAAGAGAGTTCCTATGCCTGAAAACACGACACGCGACACTGTGATCCTTGGCTCCGGATGCTCCGGACTCACCGCCGCCATCTACGCCGCACGCTCGAACCTGAAACCGTTGGTGCTCGAAGGTCACGAGCCTGGCGGCCAGCTCTCCATCACCACCCTGGTCGAAAACTTCCCCGGCTGGCCTGACGGCATTCAAGGCCCGGAGCTGATCGAGAACATGAAGCGGCAGGCCGTGCGCTTCGGCGCCGAACTGCGCATGGCGCATCTGAACTCCGTAGACCTGTCCAAGCACCCGTTTGAATTGAACGTCGGCAGCGAGACCATCTGCACCCGCACGCTCATCATCGCCTCGGGCGCCAGCGCGCGCTGGCTCAACCTGCCCAGCGAGCAATCGCTGATCGGCCACGGCGTCAGCTCCTGCGCCACCTGCGACGGCTTCTTCTTCTCAGGCAAGGAGATCGCCGTCATCGGCGGCGGCGACAGCGCCATGGAAGAGGCCCTGTTCCTCACCCGCTTCGCCACCAAAGTCACCCTCATCAACCGTAGCGAGCACTTCCGCGCCTCGAAGATCATGCTCGAGCGCGCCATCGCGCACCCTCAGATTAAGTTCCTCTCCAGCACCACAGTCGAAGAGGTGCTCGGCGTCGAAGAAAAAGACGTGAAGGGCCTGCGTCTCAAGAACAAAATCACAGGCGAGGAATCCATCCTGCCTGTCTCCGCAATGTTTCTCGGCATCGGCCACGAGCCGAACGCCAAAGCGTTCAGGGGCCTCCTCGACCTCGACAGCGACGGCTACATCCTGACCAAGAACAACGTCTTCACCACGCTGAACGGAGAGATCCTCCCCGGCGTCTTCGCCTGCGGAGACATTCAGGACCGCCGCTACCGTCAGGCCATCACCGCGGCCGGCTCCGGCTGCATGGCCGCGCTCGAAGTCGAAAAGTACCTCGAAGAACACGGACGATAACGCGCCTTCATAGCAGAGCAACGGCGATGCAGACCGCGGAAAAACTCGTCACCCTTGCTTTTCGGTGGGAGCGCAGGGCTTCAGCCCTGCGAAATCGCCAGCAAAATCAAGGGGCTTCAGCCCCGGGCTGTTCTCTACTTAGCCCGCAATTTTCCATTCCGCAGTTCTTGTATTTCCGTTCCGCAGTATTTTGTATTTCCGTTCCGCAGTTTCTTGTATTTCCATTCCGCAGCGTAGCGGAGGAATCCGCTTTTCGCCTTTACATCCCGTGTCCGCGCAGGATTCTCCGTGCTGCCGCGAAACTTTTCACGCAAATCCGTATCTCATCCAATGACATCCTCCATCCCACAGGAATATCACGCCTTCCCCAACAAGGTCCCCAACTTGCAAATCGCCCTCTATACTCTGCTTCTGATCTCGACGCTCGCCGCCCCGGCGCAGCAGCTTGCTGAACTGCCCGACGCTCCGCAGCCCGCCCAAACCACCGCCAGCCAGCAGCAGGCTCCCACCATCTCCGCAAGAGATGCAAACCAGCAAAGCACACCGGCCGCGTCCAAGCAGCAACCCAAGCGCATTCTCGGCATCATGCCCAACTACCGCGCCGTCAGCGCCGGTGCCATCCCGCCGCCGCCCACGCCCAAAGAGGCCTTCGGCATCGCCACACGCAACAGCTTCGACTACTCCTCCTACGTCTTTGTCGGCATTACCTCGCTCATCGCCGAAGGCGGAAACTCGCATCCGCAGCTTGGCAAAGGTGTCGCCGGCTTTGGCCGATACTACTGGCGCGGCTTCGTCGACAAAACCGACGGCAACTACCTCGTCATCTTCGCCCTCCCCTCGCTGCTGCACGAAGACGGACGGTACTTCGCCAAAGGCGAAGGCAGCACCTTCAAGCGCGCCCTCTATGCCTCCAGCCGGGTCGTCATCACCCGCACCTACAGCGGCAACGAGCGATTCAACAACTCCGAGATCTTCGGGCGCGGCATCGCCCAGGCCATCTCGACCACCTACTACCCGAGCAAGTCACGCACCGTCGGCCAGATCTCGGAGAAGTACGCCTACGCACTCGGCCGCGATGCCCTCACCAACACCTTCCGCGAGTTCTGGCCCGATATCGCCACACACCTGCTCCACCGCCATCCCTGAGAAAACTCTGATTGAGTTTTCGTTTTGAACGGCGCGACTTCAGACGGTACTGAATAAGTCTCTGCGGTTGCATTTGGGATTAGCGTGGGGCTTCAGCCCCACGAAAATCCAGCAAATTCAAGGGGCTTTAGCCCCGGAACGGCCTCCACTCTAAAATCAGAGTGCATGTCCATCGCAGAAAATCTCGCCTGCCTGCACGACCAAATCGCCGAAGCCTGCCGCCGCGCTCGCCGTGCCGAATCCGACGTAGCCCTGATGGCCGTCAGCAAAGTGCACCCTGTCGAGATGATCCTCGAAGCCCACGCAGCAGGGCAGCGCCTGTTCGGCGAAAATCGTGTGCAGGAGTTCCAGCAGAAGTCCTCACACCTCACCAGCCTCAGCGATCTGCACGTTCACCTGATCGGCCCGCTGCAATCAAACAAAACCAACAAAGCTGCCGAGCTGTTCGACGCAATCGACGCCGTCGATTCCCTGAAGATCGCCCAGCGGCTCAACTCCGCCGCCTCCGCGCTAGGAAAAAAGCTACCCGTGCTCATCGAAGTGAAGCTCAGCCGCGAAGAGTCCAAACACGGCGTCGCTCCCAACGAGTTGCCCGCGCTGCTCGAAGCCATTGCAGATTTGCGCGCAATCGAAGCCGTCGGGCTAATGACTGTCCCTCCGTGGTCCGAAGACGCCGAGACTGCCCGCCCCTACTTCCGTGAACTGCGCCGCCTCCGCGATGCCTCTCAAAATGCACACCCCGCGCTGACGCAGTTGTCCATGGGCATGACCAACGACTTCACCGTCGCCATCGAAGAGGGCAGCACCTGCGTCCGCGTGGGAACAGCAATTTTCGGCAAACGAAAGCCAGGAGCAGCATGAACTACGAGCCGCCCAGCTTCGCCGAAGACGTCGAAGACGGATGCACACTCCGCGTCCGCGTGCATCCAGGAGCGCGCCGTAACGACATCGCCGGACTCCATGCCGGAGCAGTCAAGATATCCATCGCCGCCCCGCCCGCCGACGGCCGCGCCAACGAAGCCTTGATCGCATTTCTCGCGGTACTGCTCCACGTACCCCGCGCTCGCATCTCGCTCGTCAGCGGAGCCACAGGCCGCAGCAAAGTCCTCCGCATCACAGGCAAAAGCGCGGCCGAAGTTCAGGCCGCGCTCTTCCCCATCCAGTCCTGCTGAGTTACTTGAACGTCGCAGTCGCGTTCGGCTCGACCGTGATTCCCTTTCCCTCTTCAGCAGTTATCTTCACATTCGTTCCGACCACGTTCGCATACGCAATCGTCATGCCCTTCTTCGCCTGAATATCAACATTCGTGAGCACGACACTCTTCACCGGCGATTCCGGCAGCCCAACAATCACCCCAGCCCAAGGGCTGTTCACCGACTTCACATTCTCAATCGTAATGTCGTGGAAAAACGGCGTCAGCCGCCCAATCGGCGCGGGAGCGACCTCACCCTCTGGCAGCACCTTCGGGTAGTACTCGCTGATCAAAATGGAGGTCTTCACGTTCTCCATCGTGATGTCTTTGAACGAAATATCGTAGACCTGATTGCCCCGGTCGCGGTTCGCCTTGATGCGAATACCCTGATCGGTTCCATTGAAGTGGATGCGCTCAGCATGAATGTGGTTTGCGCCGCCCGCCAGCTCACTGCCAATCGAAAGCCCATGCCCATGCATAAAATCGCAGTCGGTGATGGTGATGTTCCGGCTGGGCGAATCCGGCCCGGGTGAATCGATGATGCCGCTCTTAATCGCAACATTGTCATCACCCACATCGGCATACACATGGTCGATCACAATGTTCGACGAGCTGAACGGATCAATCGCGTCCGTATTCGGTGAGTGCTGCGGAGCCAGCACGCGGATATTCCGAATCACCATATCGTCCGTGTAATAAGGAACAATCTGCCAGCTAGGCGAGTTCTGCGCCGTAACATCAGTCATCTGCACATGTTTGCAGTGGTCGAAGACCACCAGCCTCGGGCGAAACTGGATCTTGCCTACGATGCCCGCGCCGCGCTCAGACCGTGCCTGCTTCCACCAGCTCTCACCGTTGCCGTCAATCGTGCCGCCGCCCGTGATCTTAATGTTCTCAGCGTTCGTTGCGCTCACCAGCGACTGCGTTCCCGGAGCGCGAAACTCCGTCTTCGCCGGATAGTCCGCGTGGTCAGGCGAGCCGAACAGTGTCGCGCCCTTGGCAATGTCCAGCGTGATATTGCTCTTGAGCACAATCGGCCCCGAGACAAACGTCCCGCCCGAGAGCATCACCGTGCCCCCTCCCGCACTCGCACAATCGTCAATCGCCGCCTGAATTGCTCTGGTGTCTTTAGTGACGCCATCGGGCTTCGCGCCATAGGTCCGCGCATTGCAGACCTTAACTGCCGCCACAGCAGGCAACGCCATCGCCGCTGCCATGCCTGCCGCCGCCAACCGGATAGAAAACTTAGTCATGCGTGTCTCCGAGTACCTTCCAAGTGCGCCGACTGCGCCTCAGAGCATCATATCCGGAATTGGTCGTACCACGCTCAACTATTCGCGGACGACTGCCTTGACCAGATTCCGCGGATTATCCACGTCGATGCCCCGCCCAATGGCCATAAAGTAGGCCAGAAGCTGCAAAGGCACCACCTCGTACAGCGGCGAGATGTACTCCACCGCCTGCGGAATGCGGATTGTATGTTGGACCAGTTGCGCGATCCGAGTGTCGCCTTCGTTGACGATGGCGACCACCTCGGCACCCTGCTCCTGCATATCCCGCAGCAGGTTCGCAGTCTTCTCGTAACGCAACAGCGAATCGGGAGCATGAGGGTCGCGCGTCGCCAGCGCAATCAGCGGGGTCTGCGGATTCACCAGCGCATTCGGGCCATGCTTCAACTCTCCGGTCGGATAGCCCTCAGCCTGGATGTAAGCCGACTCCTTCAGCTTCAACGCGCCTTCGCGAGCGATAGCGTAATGCACGCCGCGCCCCAGATACAGGAACGACTCCGCCTTGCGCAGATGTGGCTCAAGTGCGGCCACCTGCGCCTCCCACTCAGGAAGCATCCTCGCCATCTCAGCCGGAACGTCCAGCAGGCCACGCAGGTGCGACTCCACCACAGCGCGCGTCATGCGCCCGCGAATGCGCGCCGTAAACAAAGCGAGCAGCGAGAGCACCGTTAACTGCGTGGTGAAGCTCTTGGTGGCCGGGATGGCGCGCTCGACGCCCGCCAGCGTAGGCAGCGAGCAGCTTGCCAGCTTCGCCATGGTCGAGTCGGCCTTGTTCGTAATGGCGATGCTCGTCGTGCCGCGTGCCGTGGCCTCGCGCAGCGCCTCCGAGGTATCTGCCGTCTCGCCGGACTGCGAGATCACCATGAAGCACGGGTTAATGAGAGTCTGTGTGGAACGATAGATATACTCGCTCGCATATTCGACATCCACCGGAATCCCGGCGAGATCTTCAAACAGAATCTCGGCCATCAGCCCTGCGTGCCGGCTCGAACCGCTCGCCGAGATCAGCAGACTCTCGCGGCCCACCAATGCCTGCCGCGCAGCCATGAAGGTCTCTTCGCGCAGGCTGTTGCCGTCCACATAGGCGGCAAGGGTTTCACGTATCGCAGCGGGCTGCTCGAAGATCTCACGCAGCATCGCGTGAGGAAATGTTCTGTTCTCTGAAAGCATTACCGGTATATACCTCGGTGGATATGTCTAGTTATAAATGAGAATCGCCCGCAGGTGCGGACGCATCAGCAGTGAGACCACGCCGTCACGATGACTTCGTCCTCCGAAAATCCGAAAGAGCTGGAGCGTGGTCTTTCCACTGGTCCCGCGCTCGCGCTCAACGTCATCGACATGGTCGGCGTCGGCCCGTTCGTCACGCTGCCGCTCATCGTCGGCGCCATGGGCGGCCCGCAGGCCATGATGGGCTGGGTGCTCGGCGCGCTGCTCTCCTACTGCGACGGATATATCTGGAGCGAACTGGGAACAGCCTACCCTGAAGCAGGCGGCAGCTACGCCTATCTGAAGCACCTCTATGGCGAGCGCAAACTCGGCCGCGCATTTTCATTCCTCTATGCCTGGCAACTGCTCTTCAGCGCGCCGCTGTCCATCGCTTCGGGCTGCATCGGCTTCGCGCAGTACATCTCGTACTTCATGCCCAATGCGGTCAGACCATTTGCATCTGCAAAAATTCTCGGCGTTCCGATTGTGCTGAGCGGCCAGACTTTCCTCGCCATGGGCGCGTGCATTGTTGCGCTCGTCGTCCTCGACCGCAGCATCTTCAGCATCGGCCGCGTCGCGCGCTGGCTGGGTATGGCGGTCGGACTGACGCTCGTATTTCTGATCGTCGCTGGCTTTACCCACTTCAACCCGCACCTCGCCTTCGACTTTCCCGCCAACGCATTCCATCTGGATGGCGCGTTCTTCACCGGCCTCGGCGCGGGCATGTTGATCTCCGCCTACGACTACTGGGGCTACTACAACATCTGCTTTCTCGGCGCGGAGGTACGCAATCCCCGCAAAACCATCCCGCGCGCCGTGCTCGGCGCCATCGCCATCGTCGGCACGCTTTATCTGCTCATGAACATCAGCGTGCTCGGCGTGCTGCCGTGGCGCGAGATGACCGCCGACGCCACCGCCCACGCGCGCATGTTCACCATGGCCGTTTTCATGGAACGCATCTACGGACACGAGGCCGCTAGCATCGTCGTCGTGCTGATTGCGCTCACGGCGCTGGCCTCGGTCCTCGGCCTCCTCCTGGGCTACTCGCGCATCCCCTACGCCGCCGCTCAGGACGGCAATTTTCCCGCATGGTTCGGCGTGCTCCACAAAAAGCACCGCATCCCGCAGCGTTCTCTCCTGACCCTCGGCGGCATTACGCTCTTCTGCTGCATCTTCCGCCTGCAGGAAGTCATCACCACGCTGGTCGTCATCCGCATCTTGTTTCAGTTCCTGCTGCAAGGTGTAGCGGTGCTGCTGCCGAAGCACCGCCGCGAACGCAAACTGCACGGTTTTCGGATGCCGCTCTATCCGTTGCCCGTTTTGCTCGCGCTCAGTGGCTTCATCTTTATTCTGCTTTCGCGGCCCGACTTCCTGAAGCAACTGCACATCGCCGCCGTCATCCTGTTCGCGGGAGCCATACTCTACGCGGCCCGCAACTGGCGTTCACGGAGCCGCACTTAACCTCTCCACGCTCAAGGAGCTGAAGAGTATGTTGAAAACCTCCGTGATTGCTTGACATCTGTTTTCCTGGAGGTATAGTCCCGGTGACATCCTCATCCCCAAGGCAGTCCCCGCTTTTTTGTTGTCATTCCCTTTGTTGTCATTCCCTTTGTTGTCATTCCCGAAGGGAATCTGCGTGGGGCTTCGGCCCGCGCCGGGCTACACCAATATAGGAAATGCTTTAGCCCTGCGAAAAAGTCAGTAATTCAAGGAACTTTAGCCCCGGGCCTTTCTCCATATATCGCCGAACGCACTTTTCAGCATCCCCTGAAAGCCCGTCCCTGTTGCTGCGGCTCATCCATGCATGGTCATTCTGAGCACAGCGAAGAATCTCCGCGCTTTTTCGCGGCTGCATGAATCTTCGCATTCAATCATCGACTACACCCCTCAGAGAAATGCTCTGAAAGCCCGCCCCATGCTTCAAACCCACTATTCAAATCCTATTTTATTTCCATACACAAATAAATAGAAAAACCACCAACGCATCATGTACCACCCGAAGTTCCACATGACCACATGACGAGAATAATCGTTTTTATTCTAAAAATATTTTAGCCTCCGAAGAGTCACCCGCCGTTCATGCCACAGTACCCATCATGGCAAAGCAAATTCCACGCTTGCCTTTTCTTGTCTTGGCAAGATAAATTGACAAGGCAGAAATCCTTGCATCTGAAAGCTGGCCTTTATGTCGTGGAAGACCCTGCCCATCGCCCCCGTGTGTCTTGCTCTTGCCTCTCTGCTGCTCTCGCCCGCCGCAGCCACGGCACAGCAGAAGAAGCCGCTCTACCTCGATCCCGCGCAGCCGGTCGCCGCGCGCGTCAACGATCTGGTAGGCAGGATGACGCTCGAAGAGAAGGTCTCGCAGATGCAGAACCACGCCGTCGCCATCCCGCGTCTCGACGTGCCCGAGTACAACTGGTGGAGCGAGGGACTGCACGGCATCGCGCGCTCCGGCTACGCCACCGTCTTCCCGCAGGCCGTCGGCCTGGCCGCCACCTGGGACGTTTCCCTGATGCACGAAGTGGCAACGACCATCTCTACCGAGACGCGCGCCAAACACTCCGAGGCGCTCCGCCACAACAACCACAGCATCTACTTCGGGCTCGACCTCTGGGCCCCGAACATCAACATCTTCCGCGACCCGCGCTGGGGACGCGGCCAGGAGACCTACGGCGAAGACCCCTTTCTGACCTCGCAGATGGGCGTCGCCTTCGTCAAGGGGCTACAGGGCGATGACCCGCACTACTACAAGACCATCGCCACTCCCAAGCACTACGTCGTCCACTCCGGCCCCGAGAGCACGCGGCACAAGGCCAACATCGACGTGTCACCGCACGATCTCGAAGACACCTACCTGCCCGCCTTCCGCGCCACCATCAAGGATGCCAAAGCAGACAGCGTGATGTGCGCCTATAACGCCATCGACGGCCAGCCTGCCTGCGCCAACACCTTCCTGCTCACCGACGTTCTCCGCAAGGACTGGGGCTTCAACGGCTACATCACCTCCGACTGCGGCGCCATCAGCGACGTCTCCGGGGGACACAAGTTCGCCCCCGACCTCGCACACGCAGCGGCCGTCTCGCTGCGCGCAGGCACCGACACAAGCTGCGGCGGAGAGTACGCGGCGCTGGTCAAAGCCGTGCATGACGGCCTTGCCTCCGAAGCCGAGATCGACACCGCCGTCAAGCGCCTGTTTACCGCGCGCTTCGAGCTGGGCATGTTCGACCCTCCGGCAGACGTGCCCTACGCCAACATTCCGTTCTCGCAAGACGACTCCGAAGCGCACCGCCTGCTCGCCCGCAGGGTGGCTGAAAAGTCGATGGTGCTGCTCAAGAACGACGGCATCCTGCCGCTCAACAAGAGCGTAAAAACCATTGCCGTCATTGGCCCGAACGCCGAATCGCTACCCGCCATCGAAGGCAACTACAACGCCGTCCCTTCGCATCCCGTACTACCGCTCGCAGGCATGGAGTCGCGCTTCGGCAGCCAGGCAAAAATCCTCTTCGCGCAGGGCTCGCCCTACGTCTCCGAACTGCCTCTGCCCGTGCCTCGCTCGCTGCTGCATCCCGCCAAAGGCGACGCCCGCTTCGGCCTCACAGGCGAGTATTTCGACAACACCAGCCTCACCGGCAAGCCTGCCTTCACGCGCATTGACCAGCAGGTGGCCTTCGACTGGGACGCCGCCTCTCCCGGCCCCGGGCTCGATGCCTCCGCCTTCAGCGTTCGCTGGACCGGAACCATCACCGCTCCCCAACCCGGCGACTACACCTTCAGCTTCAGCATCGAGCACTGCTATCCCTGCCACGACGCCGAGAAGGTCACTGTCTTCCTCGATGGCAAGCAGATCACCGACCACGGCACCACTCCGAGCGAGTTCCGCGCCAACGGACTGAAGCCCTTCACGCTGAGCTTCGCCGACACGAAGCCGCACGATCTGCGCATCGAATACTCCCACCACGCGCCGCTCTTCGGCGCCGGTCTCAGCTTCAACTGGATGCCGCCCATCGACGCAGAGCGCGCCGAAGCCGTCAGCATTGCTAAGAAGGCCGATGTCGCCATAGTCTTCGTCGGCCTCTCTCCCAACCTCGAAGGCGAAGAGATGCCGGTCCACATCACCGGATTCGATGGCGGCGACCGCACTGAGATCGAGCTGCCCGCCGTGCAGAAACAACTGCTCGAAGCCGTGGCCGCAACCGGCAAGCCGGTCATCGTCGTCATGCTCAACGGCAGCGCGCTCGCCATGAACTGGGCTAATCAGCACGCAGCCGCCATTCTCGAAGCCTGGTATCCCGGCGAAGAGGGCGGCAACGCCATCGCCGCGACGCTCGCCGGAGACAGCGACCCCGCCGGCCGCCTGCCCGTCACCTTCTACGAGAGCACAAACCAACTGCCGCCCTTCGACGACTACTCCATGAAGGACCGCACCTACCGCTACTTCACCGGAACTCCGCTCTGGGGCTTCGGCTACGGCATGAGCTACACCAAGTTCCAATGGAGCAACGTCAAGCTCTCCACCGACAAGCTGACGGCAGGCGAACCGCTGACAGTAGACGCCGACGTCAAGAACACCGGCGCGAGAAAAGGCGACGCCGTATCCGAGATCTACCTCAAGGCCCCCGCCGCGCCGACGACGCCCATCCACGTTCTGGTCGGCTTCGCCCGCACGACGCTCGAACCCGGCCAGCAACAGCACATCCATGTCGTCATCGCGCCGCGCAGCTTGAGCGTCGTCGCCGCCGACGGCAAACGCAGCATCAACCCAGGCGAGTATTCCCTCTTCATCGGCGACTCGCAACCCGGCCCGTCCAGCGTGGGCGAGACCACGAGCTTCACCATCGTCGGCGACAAGGACTTGCCCCGCTAGAGCCGTTCTCTCTCAGGTGTAGGGCTCTCTGTTTGTCATTCCCGAAGGGAATCTGCGTTTTGCTTCAAATGACACGGCTACATCTGGAGGAAAACAGCTTTAGTGGACTCGCAGCAACAAAATAAGAGCAAGCCTGGCGCACGATCAAGTGTGCGGCGGGCTGCTCTGTTGCTGGCCTGCGCCTCGCTCGCTGCAACACCCACTCCTGCGCAGACCTCGCCCGTACCCGGCACGCGCCAGCCCGTCGATCCGCAAGCCGCATGGCTCACATACTCTCCAGTCGATACCGCGCACGTCTTTCCTGCCGGAACGCCCGTGCCCGACACCATCCTCCGCCTCGGCGATTCCGCGCTCGAAAACACCGCGGCCAATGAACTCCATCGCGGATTCGAAGGCATGTTACACCGCATCCTCCGCAGCGACACGCGCACGAACCTGCCCGAACGCGCATGCAATCTAATCGTCGTCGGCACAGCAAGCGAAATCGCCCAATGGCGGCCCTCACTCCGCGAGCAAAAGGCACTCGCTCCCGAAGGCTTCCACCTCCGCCGCATCACCTCCGGCAAAGACACGCTACTCGTCGTCGCAGGAGCCGACGAGCGCGGCTCACTCTACGGCAGCTTCGCCCTGCTGCGCATGATCGCCGAAGAGCAGCCTCTCACCCGCCTCGACGACACAGAGGCCCCATCCGCGCCCGTGCGCTGGACCAACGAGTGGGACAACCCCGACGGCTCCATCGAGCGCGGCTACGGAGGCCGCTCCATCTTCTTCGAGAACGGCAACGTGCGCGAAGACCTCACGCGAGCATCCCAGTACGCGCGCCTGCTCGCCTCCGTCGGCATCAACGGCTGCACCATCAACAACGTCAACGCCGACCCCAACCTGCTGCGCCCGGAAAAGCTCGATCAAATCGCGCGCATCGCCGCCGCGTTCCGCCCCTACGGCGTCAGGCTCTCCCTCTCCATCGCGATGAACAGCCCCGAAGCCATCGGCGGCCTCGGCACCTTCGACCCGCTCGCGCCCGAAGTCGCCGCGTGGTGGCAAACAAAGATCGACGCCATCTACAAAGCCATCCCCGACTTCGGCGGCGTCATCATCAAAGCCGACTCCGAAGGCCAGCCCGGCCCCTCGCAGTACGGACGCACTCCCGCCGAAGCCGCCAATGTCGTCGCGCGCGCTCTCCAACCGCACAACGGCCTCGTGCTCTATCGCGGCTTCGTCTACAACCATCATCTCGACTGGCGCGACCCGAAGGCCGACCGCGCCCGCGCAGGCTACGACAACTTCCACTCGCTCGATGGCCAGTTCGACACCAACGTCATCGTCCAGATTAAAAACGGCCCCATCGACTTCCAGGTCCGCGAACCGGTCTCGCCGCTATTCAGCGGTCTCCACAAAACCAACGAAGCCATCGAACTCCAGATCACGCAGGAGTACACCGGCCAGCAGCGCCACCTCGTCTTCCTCGTCCCCATGTGGAAGAACGCCCTCGACACCGACATGCACGTGCCCGGCGCACGACCCAGCCGCGTCCGCGACATCGTCACCGGCAAAACCTTCGCGCGACCAGAGGGCGGCTTCGTCGGCGTAGCCAACGTCGGCCTCGACGGCTACTGGCTCGGCCATCCGCTCGCAATGGCGAACCTCTACGGCTTCGGCCGCCTCGCCTGGGACCCATCGCTCTCCTCCGCAACCATCAGCGATGAATGGACACGCCTCACCTTCGGCAACGATGCCGACGTGCGCCGCGTAATCAACGGCCTGCTCCTCAACTCGTGGCACATCTACGAGGACTACACCGGCCCCTTAGGCGCAGGCACCCTCACCGACATCATCGGCCCCCACTACGGCCCCGGCATCGAATCCGCCGAGCGCAACGGCTGGGGCCAGTGGATTCGCGCCGACCACAACGGCATTGGCATGGACCGCACCGTCGCCACCGGCACAGGCTACATCGGACAGTATCCCGCTGGCCTCGCCGCCGAGTACGAAACCCTCAAAGCGTGCCCCGATGCGCTTCTGCTCTTCATGCATCACGTCCCCTACACCTACCGTCTGCACTCCGGCAAAACCGTCATCCAGTACATCTACGACACGCACTACGCTGGCGCGGCGGCCGCAGCGGCTCAGGTGCCCGCGTGGGAGGCCCTCGCCGGCAAAGTCCCAGACCGCACCTACTTTGAAGTCCTGAACCGCCTCAACTATCAGGCAGGCCACTCCCTCGTCTGGCGCGATGCCGTCGTCAACTGGTTCCACCAAATGTCCGGTATCGCCGACGCCGAAGGCCGCGTGGGCCATCATCCCAACCGCATCGAGGCCGAAGCGATGCAACTCACCGGCTACACTCCGGTCGCCGTCACGCCGTGGGAGACAGCCTCCGGCGGCAAAGCGGTCGTGTGCCACCAGAAAACCTGCGAAGCCAACACAACATTCACGCGGCCCGATGGCTGGTACAACATCGCCGTTCAATACTTCGACCTGCACGAAGGCGTCTCGCACTTCACACTCGACGTCAACGGCTCACCAGTCGATGCGTGGGCTGCGGACGACACCCTGCCCTCGGACAAGCTGAATGGCCACACCTCCACGAGGCACACTACGGCAGGCATCGCCTTGCATCGCGGCGACCGGATACGCATCGTCGGCGAGCCCGGAGGGAATGAGCAAGCCCCGCTGGATTATCTGGAGATCACGCCCGCCTTCGCAGGCACGGTGCGCAAGGCCGTGAAAAAATAGGAGAGCTATGCAGGAATCGAAGATTATCGACGCAAAGGTCATCGTCACCTGTCCGGGACGAAACTTCGTCACCCTCAAGATCACCACCTCCGACGGCATCTACGGCGTCGGCGACGGCACGCTGAACGGGCGCGAGCTTGCCGTCTCGGCCTACCTCCAGGAGCACGTCGTCCCCTGCCTCCTCGGGCGCGACCCCGACCGCATCGAAGACACCTGGCAGTACCTCTATCGCGGAGCCTACTGGCGCCGCGGCCCCGTCACCATGTCCGCCATCGCCGCCGTAGACATGGCGCTCTGGGACATCAAGGCCAAACGCGCCAACATGCCGCTCTATCAACTCCTCGGCGGACGCTGCCGCGAGCACGTCACCGTCTACGCCCACACGAACGGCCACGACATCCCCGAACTTCTCGACTCTGTAGCGCACCACATCGAACTCGGCTACAAAGCCATCCGCGTGCAATGCGCCGTCCCCGGCGTAGCCGATGCCTACGGTGTTCCCCACGGCGACAAACCCTACGAACCCGCCGACTCCGGCATCCCACGCGAAGAAGTCTGGTCCACGCCAAAGTATCTGCACTTCGCCCCGAAGATGATGGAAGCCGTCCGTTCAAAGTTCGGCCCCGGCCTGCCGCTGCTGCACGACGCCCACCATCGCCTCACGCCCATCGAAGCCGCCGCGCTCGGCAAGAGCCTCGAAGAGTTCCGCCTCTTCTGGCTCGAAGACGCCACGCCCGCAGAAGACCAGCAGGCATTCCGCCTCATCCGCCAACACACCACCACGCCGCTTGCCGTAGGCGAAGTCTTCAACTCCATCTTCGACTGCCAGCAGCTCATCTCCGAACGGTTGATCGACTACATCCGCGCCTCACTCACCCACGCCGGCGGCATCACGCACATGCGGCGTATCGCTGGCTTCGCCGATCTCTACAGCGTCAAAACCGGCTGCCACGGCCCCACCGACGTCTCGCCCATCTGTATGGGCGCGGCGCTCCACTTCGACCTCAGCATCCCCAACTTCGGCATTCAGGAGCACATGCCCCACAGCGCCCAGACCGACGAGGTCTTCCCCCACGCCTACACCTTCAACGACGGCTACATGCATCCCGGCGAGCGCCCTGGTCACGGCGTAGACATCAACGAAAAACTGGCCGCCCGCTACCCGTACAAGCGCATGTACCTACCCATCGCGCGCCTCGCAGACGGCACCCTGCACAACTGGTAGCCGCTCCCTTTGTTGTCATTCCCGAAGGGAATCTGCGTTCCGCATCCCGTCCCCTATCGCTTCCCATTCGCTGAAGCACCACGGCGACCCGCCGATGCCTGCCTCCGCGCTGCATGACCATCAGGCGACGCCTGCGCCGAGCGGTAGTATCCCGAGTGTCGCTGCAGCGCAATCGCTCCTGCCCCGCGCAGCCGGGCCAGTTCGCCATCGGTCGTCACCAGCAATCTCGGCGCGGCTCCCGCAAGCATCTGCGCTTCCAGCTCCGCCTGCACAATCGGCCCAAAGGTCGCCCACGAAGCCGTAATGTCGCCGGTCAGCAAAATGACCTCGGGCGAAAGCGCCGCCGTCACCAGCCGCAAGCCACGCCCCAGATGCTTCGCCTGCCTCGTCAGTGCCTCAACCGCATGGCTGTCGCCGTCCTCCGCAACATGCAGCAGCTCCTGAATCGTGACCGCGGGCGCTCCCGGCGACAGCTCCGCGTAGTAGCGAATCGCCGCGCGCGACGACGCATACATCTCCCAGCAGCCCTTCATTCCACACCCGCACTGCGGCCCCGAAGGGTCAATCGGAATATGCCCGAACTCTCCCGCGAGCCCATCCTTGCCCGAAACAATCTGCCCATTGGCCAGAATCGCCGTGCCCACACCCTCTGAGATCGTCACCAGAACAGCGTTGCGAACGCCATCCATGCGCCCAAACCACATCTCCGAGAGCAGCGCCGCATTCGCCGCGTTGCTCAGTTCCACCCGCAACCCGAGCCGCTTCTCCACCGCGCCCTTGATGTCGTACTGCGACCACTTCAGGTTAGGCGAAAGAATCATCCTCTGCGTCGCAGGGTCCACGCGCCCGGGCAGGCTGATGCCGACACCTTCAAACGTCTTGCCCGGATGCTCCTGCTGCATCCGCTTCATGCAGTCGGCCATGTTGCTCACGCCGCGCTCCGGGTCCGACACCAGAGGAATCGCCTCGCGCGAGAGAAACCTCCCATTCAAATCCACCACCGCCACAATCGCCTGATTGGGCCTGATGTCCGCCGCCAGCATCACCAGGTCGTCGTTCAGCGAGATCAGCGTCGGCCTGCGTCCGCGCGGCCGCTCCACCGCCGCGCCTTCCACAATCCATCGCTCCTCAATCAACTGCTCCACAATCGCCGAAATCGTGCTCGGCTGCAATCCCGAGAAGCGCGACAGGTCCGCGCGCGACACCGGCTGCCTGGTCCGAATCAACTCCAGCACAATATCGCGGTTGATGTCCCGCGCAATCTCGCTCGAAGCCAGCCTGGCATACGCCAGATCGACGCGAACCATCCCTTTGTCCCGTCCTTCCGCAACTGTCGTCTTCTCCGGCATCGCGTCTCCTATTGATTCACTCCACTGGCAAGCTGCCCGCCGTCCACCACAATCACCTGCCCGGTCGTATACGAACTCGCATCCGAGGCCAGATACACCGCCGCGCCCACAACCTCTTCCACCTCGCCAAAGCGCCGCATCGGCGACCGCATCAGCAGCTCATTTCCCCGCGCAGACTCCAGTATCCTGCGATTCAACTCCGTCGGAAAGATGCCCGGCGCAATCGCATTCACGCACACCCCGCGCCCCGACCACTCCACCGCCAGCGAGCGCGTCAGCGCCGCCACCGCCGCCTTGCTCGCGCCATACGCCGCCACCTCCTGAAACGCCACAAACGACGCCAGCGACGCAATGTTGATCATCCTGCCGTACCCGCGCTCCAGCATCGAACGGCCAAATATCTGGCAGGCGCGCAGCGTCCCGTTCAGGTTGATGTCCATGATCCTGTCCCAGGTCTCTTCCGCGCACTCCAGCGTCGGCACCCTCGTCGTCATGCCCGCGCAGTTCACCAGAATGTCCGCCTTGCCAAACTCTCCCAGCACCGCATCGTGCAGCGCCTCAAGCGAGCTTCGGTCGGCCACATCGGAGACCATCCGCAACGTCCTTCTGCCGCACGCTTCCAGCTCATCCGCCATCTGTCCCACCGCTTCCGGCGAGCGCGAAGTCGCCACCACATCCGCGCCTGCCGAGGCCAACCCCAGCGCAATCGCGCGGCCAATACCCTGCGTGCCGCCAACCACAACCGCTACCTGGCCTCGCAAACACCCCGTCATCGACCCGCCTGCCCATCCTGCGCGCTCCTCAAGCCTCGCGCTGTTTTCTATTTCCATTGTAAAAAATCAGAAGAATTGCTCGCCGTCCGTATCTTACTCCACGCAACACACAGATGGCCGTCTCCGCAAAAACGCCGTCGTCTCCATAATTTATCAGGACGAACCGGGCAACAGGAAGTCGAGCCGCATCGCAGGCCGCCGCAAATCCAAATTTATTCATATACGCAACTAATATGCCATCGGAAGATAACCTTTTCTTCCCTGCAGCCGGAACGCACACGTACAGTAAAATCCTCTACGGCGATTTCCCCGCCGCAGTTCCGTCCTCAAAACTGAGGCACACAGCCCTATCGAAGACCATCACCAGAGGTGCGCAGACTTGGCAAACACGCAATTTATCCTTTCGCTCGATCAGGGCACGACCAGCTCCCGCGCCATGATCATCGACCAGACCGGCAGCGTCGTCTCCATCAAACAGCGCCCCTTCCAGCAGATATTCCCCAAGCCCGGCTGGGTCGAACACAACCCCACCGAGATCTGGTCTTCGCAAAGCGGCGTCGCCACCGAAGCACTCGCCGAAGCCAACCTCACCGAGCGCGACATCGCCGCCATCGGCATCACCAACCAGCGCGAAACCACCGTCCTCTGGGACCGCGAGACAGGCGAGCCCGTCCACAACGCCATCGTCTGGCAGGACCGCCGCACCGCCGAGTTCTGCGACACCCTACGCGCCAACGGCAAAGCCGAACTCATCCAAGCCAAAACCGGCCTGCTCCCCGACGCCTACTTCTCCGCCAGCAAACTCAACTGGCTGCTCACAAACGTTCCCGGCGCACGCGAACGCGCCGAGGCGGGCAAGCTCGCCTTCGGCACCGTCGATAGCTGGCTCATCTGGAAGCTCACGCAAGGAACAGCGCACGTCACCGACGCCACCAACGCCTCGCGCACCATGCTCTACAACATCCACACCCTCGCATGGGACGACGAACTTCTCGAACTCTTCGACATCCCCCGCTCCGTCCTCCCGAAGGTCGTCGCCTCCAGCGGACGCTGCGCCACCACCAGCGGCATCCTCAACGGCATCCCCATCGCCGGCATCGCAGGCGACCAACAGGCCGCCCTCTTCGGACAGATGTGCAGCTCGCCCGGCATGGCCAAATGCACCTTCGGCACCGGCAGCTTCATGCTGCTCAACACCGGCGCCAAACCCGTCGCCTCGCGCAACCGCCTGCTCACCACCATCGCCTGGCAGATCGGCAACACCGTCGAGTACGCGCTCGAAGGCAGCATGTTGATGGCCGGGGCCGTCGTCCAATGGCTCCGCGACGAGCTGCAAATCATCCGCACCTCATCCGAAGTCGAAGAGCTCGCCGCCTCCGTCCCCGACACCGGCGGCGTCATCATGGTGCCCGCCTTCGCCGGCCTCGGCGCGCCGCACTGGGACCAGTACGCCCGCGGCGCTCTGCTCGGCATGACACGCGGCACCACCCGCGCCCACATCGCCCGCGCCGCGCTCGAAGGCATCGCCCTGCAAGTCACCGACGTCCTCGAAGCCATGCAGATCGACGCCGGGCTGCCTCTTGCAGAATTGCGCGTAGACGGCGGCGCATCACAGAACAACCTGCTCATGCAGATTCAGTCCGACGTACTCGGCATCCCCGTCGTCCGCCCGAAGAACTCCGAAGCAACGGTACTAGGTGCTTCCTATCTCGCCGGACTCGCCGTAGGCTACTGGCCCAACATCGAGACAATCAGCCAACAATGGCAACGCGACCGCACCTTCGAGCCCAAGACCGACGCCACCACCCGCAACAAAGTCCGCACCCTCTGGCACAAAGCCCTCACCCGCGCCCAGGACTGGGAGGCACACGACTAAGGACTAGGGAGACTCTGATTAAGTCCTGCCTTGTTAAGGGCACGGCTTCAGAGCCTGTCCTGAGCGTAGTCGAAGGATGCCGCAAACCACCTGTCCCTGAAGTTCACAACATCATTCAAGCTGTCATCCTGAGCGGAGTTTGGCGGTTTTTACGCCAAACGGAGTCGAAGGACCTGCGGTTTGCGATTCCAATTGATGCTAAGAACTTTCGAGACACCACTTTAGAAGAGATCGGGTATGGGCCCTCGTCGATCAATCAGCGCCAACGGCGCGACATATACCAGTCTGGGCCGAAGGCCCAGGTTCTCGACCTATCCAAACCAGAGGGCTGAAGGCCCGATACATAGCGCTCCACGCGACTGCCGGACTACATTCATCTCCACCGCGTCGGGCCTGGTGGCCGCATAAAACTTCACGTTCCAAAGACAGCTATGTCTGTGGGAGCTTTGGATTTCTAACCACAGCCAATCGACTTATATTGCTTCCAAACAGTGGTGCCATCTGTTACATAAAATATCGGCTCCATCTTTCTATGCTCGATGATTTCAGTTATGCCGTTGACGGTGATTGCTTCGTACATCGGATAATGAGGGGGAAATCCCGAGGGGGGATTTTTTAGTCGTATTCCACATCTCATCTTGCCAGTTTGCTTTTCTATTACTTTCTCATTTTGTCTCTCAATATAAATTGCGCCCACGGCACTATGTAATAGTTCATCGTAAGCGAAACGTTAGCGCGCGCCAGTCCCGGTGGGAGTGTAACCCATTTCGGCAGCCTCGACTCACTCGCTAATTCGAATGTTGCCTCAGGAAAGTACTCACATCCGGCTATCGAAAATACTGAAATTATGAGTATTACGCCAAGCAGCAGATACCTGTTGATGCGCCGAATTGCCTTAATCATTTGCCACCGCCATTCGCGCGCAGGCTACTTTGCGAATCATACCGAGCATCCTGTATGGCAAACCGCCGGGGACCTACTCCTTCGCCTTCCCCCAGACCGAGTCGAGGAACAAATAACGCGCCCGCAGGTTGTCCAGCTTCGCCTCCGAAGTCGCATCCAGATGCATCACCATCCAGTCGTCGGAGGAGTTGTACGCTGGCCACTTCGGCAGCCCAGTCCCATTCGGATCGCCCGTCTTCGCAAAGTTCGTCCAGTACTGCTGCATCTGGTCGGAGAGCGCCCGGTCTTCAGGCCGCCACACCGCCTGCTGCCGCGAGTCCAGCGTGCCGAAGACGTACTCGATGTCGTCCGAGTGAAACGCCCCGATGACCTTCGGATGGAATTTATCACCCGGCGATCCCAGATCCAGCCGGTAGCGATACACCGGCGATCCGCCCGTCTCCACCTGCGACTCCAGCCACCGCCACGTCGAGTACACAATGAACCGGTCGCCCGCCAAATCGCCCGCGGACTCAACCGCCTCCGCGTCCGTCGCCGCCGGATATACCTTCAGAAACTCGTCCGCCGTCTCGCCGAACATTTTCTCCGCCTCGGCCTTGAAGCTCTCCGCCGTCGGCTTCACCTTCGCAAGGATCACCGCCCCGCGCGCCTCGTCCTTGTTCCATCCAGCCAGCAGCGGAACATGAGCCTGCTTGCCCGCCGCATAGATCGCCTGCACGGGCTCAGGCAGGAAGTACCCATCCACGTCCGGCCAGAACGCCACGGGAGACCCGCCCTTCGCCTTCGCCGCCTTCACCAGCTCGTCGGCCGAGAGCTTCCGCAGGTCTGCCAGCTTGCTCGTCCCGAACGACCGCTCCGCAAACGCGACGTCCCTCTTCTCCGCCGCCTCGCGGTCCGGCATCGTGGGCCGCCCTGCGAGAAACGCACCGCCGCTCTCGCCAATCGCCTTCTGGAACAGCCCTTGCGCCAGCGGCGACGCCATCTGCATGCTCACCGAGATCGAGCCAGCCGACTCGCCAAAGATGGTCACATTGTCCGGGTCGCCGCCAAACGCAGCGATGTTCTCCTTCACCCACCGGAGCGCCGCCGTCTGGTCCATCAGCCCGTAGTTGCCCGAAGCGTGGTTCGGAGACTCAGCCGTCAGCTCAGGATGAGCAAAGAACCCGAAGATCCCCAGCCGGTAGTTCATCGAGACCACCACAACGCCCCGGTGCGCCAGATACTGCCCGTCCTGCCGCGCCTCCGACGTGCCACCGCTCGAAAACCCGCCGCCGTAGATCCACACCATCACCGGCAGGCCCTGCGCCTTCGCCGGAGTCCAGACGTTCAGCGTCAGGCAATCCTCGCTCTCGCCTGAGTCATGAAACACCATGTCCGGATAGCCCGAAGTCTGAATGCAATGCGCGCCGAACTCCTTCGCGTCGCGCACGCCCTTCCACTTCGCCGCCGGTTGCGGGGCTTGCCACCGCAGCTCACCAACCGGAGGAGCAGCATACGGAATTCCCTTGAACGCCCGCACCTGCTGGTCCGCCGTAAACGCGCCCTCCACCTTGCCCTTGTCCGTCTTCATCTCCAGCGGGTTAGCGGCAAAGGCCGTAGCGGCAAACACAAACGCCCCCAGGGACCACATCAAAGAGGTCTTCATTCCACGCAGATGCATTCACTTTTCTCCGCGCCCAACTTACCACAGAACAGACCCTGGCGCTCAACGGTCAAACGTTTTACGTCTGTGTCCCGCCCACACCAGGTCTTATTTCTGACTCGCACCCGCGATCAGGTTCTTCGAGAAGTTCCGCATCCCGAGCACATGAAAGTCCTTCAACCCGCTCTTAAGCACATACACCAGCGTGTTATTTCCGTTCGGGTCCGTCGGTCGCAGGAAGAACCCATTCTCCAGCACGAAGTCCCGCGTATTGCCGATGATCCCTTCGATCATCTCGCCGTCGTAAAAGTACACGCGCACCCACAGCCCAGGGACCACCGGAGCATGTTCGTGGAAGTGCAGCGCCCGGTGCCTCAGGTCGCCGTCAAAGGTCTTCACGAAGAAGACCGCCTTGGCGTCCTTGGTCGGCACCTCTTTCACCATGTCGGTGTCCAGTATCTTCAGCGAGATGGTGTCGATCGCATGTCCGGAGTCGTTGCGCAGCAACTGTTCGATGGAACCCAGCTTCTCGACATCGGCAAAGCCGCGCACCGCGTGATCTTCATACCGCACGACGACTTTATAGAGACCGTCCGCCTCCGCGTGACCGTCCTTCGCCGCTACGCGCGATCCCTGGAAGCCGGCTGAAGATCGTACTGCTTGATCTTGTACAGCAGCGCCTTGTAACTGATTTGCAGATCGTTTGCCGCGGCCTTCCGATTCCATCCAACACCCTCCAGTACCTGTGCAATCGCTGTCGATTCGGCGTCACCCTTCAGGCTCCGCACCATCGCCTTCAGCCCAGCGCCGTTCGGCGGTTCAGCGGCTACAGCCATGGGGGCCGCAGCTCCCTGGTACACGGTCGAAGGAGACAGTTCCTCCAGAATAGCTCTTTCCTCGCCCAGCACAAGATACCGGTTGACTACATTTTCAAGCTCGCGCAGATTCCCCGGCCACGAGTGTTCCATCAGCCCGTTGAGCAGCGCCGTCGAAAACGGTAGCGCCTCGCGGCCATATTTCTTCGAGCTCTTGCGCATGAAGTACTCCGCCAGCACCGGAATCTCGTCCTTGCGTTCGCGCAGCGGAGGGATGCTCAGCGTAAAGCCGTTCAGCCTGTAATAGAGGTCTTCGCGGAACGTCTTGTTCGCCATCGCCTCTTTCATATTGATGTTGGTCGCGGCAATCACGCGAACGTCCACCTTCATCGGCGACCGGCTGCCCAGCCGCGAGAACGTTCCGTCCTGCAGTACCTGCAGCAGCTTGGCCTGCAGCATCGCAGGCATTTCGCCGATCTCGTCCAGAAAGATGGTTCCGCCCGAGCAGACCTCGAACTTGCCCGGCTTCGTCTTCACCGCGCCGGTAAACGCGCCCTGTTCGTAGCCGAACAGTTCGCTCTCGAGCAGGTCGGCCGGCACCGCTGCGCAGTTCACCTTCAGGAAGATGTTCTGGCTGCGCGACGACATCTTGTGCGTATAGAGCGCCAGAATCTCTTTGCCCGTGCCGCTCTCGCCGAGAATCAGCAGCGGGATGTCGGCCCGCGCGACCAGCGACGCCTGCGACTCCAGCTCGCGCATCCGCTTGCTCGAGCGAACGAACGAATGGTTCTCGTTCAGGGGAATCTCTTTCAGCGCGTCGGCGGCGGGAACTTTCTTTTCCACAGCCGCGAGGTGCTCTTCAATCGCCTGCTCCACGTCCGAGCCCACGAACGGCTTCATCACAATCGCGCGCACGCCCAGACGGATCACCATCTCCAGGTCGCGCAGCTCAGCCGAGCACGAAAGCACGATCACCGGCAGGTTGGGCTTCGAGCAACGGATATTTGTCAAGAGTGGCAGCGAGTCCCGGTTCGCGTGCATGGCCAGCAGCAATAGATCAGGGGCTTCCTTCTGCTCCAACCGATCCAGCAGCGTCTTCTCTTCGGAGAAGAGGTTGAGGCAATACTTGTCCCCGAGCGTGAGCCGCAGATAATCCAGCACGGCCAGATCTGGCTCAAGAATATGTATCTTCGGCTGCAACTTCGAACTGGGCTTTAAGGCAGGTACGGTGTACGACAGCGATGCTGACATAGCTACCCCTAATTTTTGGCAGACTGGATGCGATGCCCAGCCCGCGATGCGTGTGAACTCGAATGCATCTTCGAGTGTGAAAAAACTTGCCCTCAAAAACTGGTTCGGAAGGTGGGGAGGCCCCCGCGAACCCCTACTGTGCGAATTTTAGACCGAAACTGAACGACCACAACAGAAAAATGTTAAGAACTTTGCCGACAAAAGAGATAAAGGTTTTCCCTTTCTCCCTCTCAGGTAGGCCCAGCTTACATGTTCAGACCCGGTTTCCGACACAAAAATAGAAATAAAATCACCGGATTACTCTGGTCAACTTTTTGCATGTTACCCGGAAATATCTCATAAATAGGCCATTATTCCCGCTCACCGGACTCCGCCCGATGTCTTCGTTACCGGTTTCGCCCACAATTTCCTCCAAAAATATCTTGATGGCATAAAATTATGGCGCTATACGTGCAGTGTGAACGGCATTGCAGAGTTGCGGTTATGCTCGCCACTGATAGGAAAACGACCTTGGTGCAAAATACTGAATCCGCTGCCGCTCTAAATTTGCCGCCGCTCGACATCATCTTCGGCAAGACAGCCGCCATGCAGGCGGTCCGAAATAAACTCGAGCGCGTCGCGGAGACCGATGTTCCTGTCCTCATCCAAGGCGACAGCGGCACCGGAAAAGAGATCTGTGTCCGTATTCTTCACGCTCTTTCGCTGCGCGCGCGCGGCTCCCTGGTCAAGGTGAGCTGTCCCGCCATCCCCAACACGCTCCTCGAAACCGAACTCTTTGGCTACGAAAAGGGCGCCTTCACCGGGGCAATGACCACCAAACTCGGCCGCGTCGAACAGGCGCACAACGGCACCCTGTTCCTCGACGAGGTTGGCAGCCTCGACCTCGGTGTCCAGTCCAAGCTCCTACAGGTCCTTCAGGACGGCACTTTCGTCCGCGTCGGCGGACACGAACCCCGCTCCATCGCCACGCGCCTCGTCTCGGCCTCGAACACCGACCTTCGCAATCAGGTCGAAGACGGCACCTTCCGGCTCGACTTTCTCTTCCGCATCAACGCCGTCACCATCAACCTGCCGCCGCTGCGCCAGCGTATCGCCGACTTGCCGATCCTGATCGACCACTTCATCGAGCACTACGCGAAAGTCTTCCACACCACGCCCGAGCTGCTCTCGAAGAGCGCCGTCCGGCTGATGCAGAACTACCACTGGCCGGGCAATATCCGCCAGCTCGAAAATCTCATCCGCAGCTACGTGCTCATCGGCAGCGAAGAGGCCCTGGTCGCCGAATTGATGCCGGAAGAGCCGCACAGCGGCATCGTCACCGACATCGACCTCAGCGTGCCCGTCTCGCTCAAGAACATCACCAAGAAGGCGACGCAGGACCTCGAGCGGCAGATCATCCTCAAGGTGCTTCAGGAAAATAGCTGGAACCGCCAGAAGACCGCCAAGTGGCTCCAGATCAGCTACCGCTCGCTGCTCTACAAACTGAGCGAAGCCGGAATGCCCGAGGTTCCCCCGCGCCCCTTGCGCATCCCGCATCTCATCAAGAAATCCGAGCGTACCCTCAAGCCCGCGCTCTCTTCCCGCACCCGCATCTATTAGAGCCGTTCTCTCTCAGGTGTAGATCTCTTTGTCTGTCATTCCCGAAGGGAATCTGCGTTTCGCTTTTGCAGTCGCTTTTTTTGTTGTCATTCCCGAAGGGAATCTGCGTTTCGCATCGGCCCGCGCCGGGCTACCCTACTGCGAGCCCTGCCGTCTGACAATGGTCTTGATCGTCTCGAACATAATCATCAGGTCGAGCCCGAGCGACATGTGCTTAATGTAGTACAGGTCGAACTCCAGCTTCTCGCGCGTCTCGGCCAGTGTGGCCCCGTAGCCGTAGCGCACCTGCGCCCAGCCGGTAAGCCCCGGGCGGATCATGTGCCGCAGGTTGAAGTACGGTATCTGCTCCGTAAGCCAGGGGACAAACTCCGGGCGCTCCGGGCGCGGGCCGACGAAGCCCATGTCTCCCCGGAGCACGTTCCAGAGCTGCGGCACTTCGTCGAGTCGCGTCTTGCGCATGAACATGCCGAACCGGGTCACGCGCGGATCGTTCTTGCTCGCCCACTTCGCGCCGTCGGCCTCTGCGTCGGTCCGCATGGTGCGGAACTTATAGACGGTGAAGTCCCGGCCGCCCATGCCCACTCGCGTCTGCCGGAAGAAGATCGGGCCGGGCGACGAGAGCCTGACCAGCAGCACGACGAACGGGAAGAACGGAAGAAACAGCAGCAATCCCGTGGCTGCCGTGAGCGTCGAGACGATCCGCCGCGCAATCTGCTGCGACGGCTTCACATTGAAGCCTTCGCTGTAGATGAAGCTGCTCGGGCGCAGCCCGTCCAGGTAGAGCTTGCCGGTCAGCCGCTCAAGCAGCGTGCCCGCCTCTTCAATGACCACGCCATCGAAGCGCAGGTTCAGCATCTCGTGCATCGGCAGTTCGCCCCGGCGGTCTTCGAGCGCCACAATGACGCGGTCAACTCCAGGGTTCGTGCCGTGAAACTTCGCCAGCGCCGCGCTGAAGGCCTCTTTCCGTTCTGCTTTGTCGAGATGCGGGTTGTCCCACCCCAGCACCTCCATCCCGGCGTCCTTGCGGGTCTTGAGTGTCTCGACCACCATCTGCGCCCGCTCGCCCGAGCCCAGCACATAGACCCGCTCCCGGAATGCCTTCAACCCCAACACCCACGCATAGGCGCTGCGCCAGGCCACCAACGAGAAGGTCAGAAAGATGAGTCCAATCAGCAGCACATACCGTGCGATGTCTACCTCGGGATAGAGATAGACGATTGCCGAAAGCAGAAACGACAGGAAGCCGAGCACCAGCAGCAGGCGAAAATAAATCTCCCACTTGGCCGAGATGCGCTGCGGCTCATACAGATCGAAGTAATAGGAGCACAGCAGTGTCAGAATCGTCAGCGCGGCAATCTTCAGCCACCCATATTCGTAATTCAGGACCAGGTACGAATCCGGTCCTACGATGAGCAGCGTCGCCACCAGGAACGAACCGCCAACGATCAGCGCCTCACACAGCAGAAGGACGATGCTGCGCGTTGGATAGTACACGTGGAAAAGCCGAATCATCGTTCCGGAAGCTCCTCCTTAGTCCTGGCTGGCGTCATATCCGTAGTAGTCGCCAGCCTGTGGCGCCTCGTGGACGGCATTGAGCACAAAGCCCAGAATGTTAGCGGTCTTCAACTCGCTCTGTGCCCGCTGAGCAACCGGGTACTTCGTGACTCCTTCGCGGGCCACCAGCAGAACGCCATCGCAGAAGCGCGCAAAGTTCACCGCGTCGGAGACCGGCAGCACCGGCGATGAATCGATGACGATCCAGTCGAAGTACGACGAGGCCGTCTGAAGCAGTTCGCCGAAGCGGGGGCTTCCCGAGAGATCGGCGGCCCTGTCTCCGCCATTTCCTCCGGGGATAAACGTCAGGTTCGGAAGCACAGGCTGTCCCGCGGCACTGGTTTCTCCTCGCTGCATCACCTCCAGCAAACCGGCCTTGCCGGCGAGATACTCCGCCAGACCGGGCTGCGATTCGCACCCCAGAATATGGTGCAGCGTGAACCGGCGCATATCGCCGTCAATCAGCAGGACCCGGCTGTTCTTGTGCCGCGCCAGGCTCATCGCCAGATTGATCGAGATGAAGCTCTTGCCTTCCTGCGGCATCCCGCTCGTCACCAGAATCGACTTCAGCGGCCGGATGTCGCGCAACTCGTAGATACGCGAGCGCAGACTGCGGAACTGCTCCACCGCCGGGCCGCGCTGCAAAAGCGACGGGAGCTCCACCAGCGCAGGCGACCAGCGCTGCCGGGGAACCTCTCCCAGGCCGCCTGCGCTGTCTCGTGCGGTCTGCGTCAACGGCATGCCAACGACCTCCGCCGGCTCGGACGGCAACGGGGCCACATACTCCGGCACAGCAACCGCGGCCGCGGAGTGCATGTCTCCATTGACCGGAAGAGGCGATGCAATGGGCTCGCGCTGATGTTCCGGCGCTCGCTCCGCTGCGCGTTCGGATTCTGCTTTCTGGAGTGCTTCGTAAATGCGACTCATCGATCTCGCCTTCCCGTTGTTTCTCCGCCAAATGAATTCATGAAGCCGTGACCTTCCTCGGGGCCTCTCGGCGCTCCGCCCATCGCCGCGGTCGAAATGAGGAACGGCTGCGTCTCCAACTCAAGCTCGACTGCCACGCCTTCGACAATCGCCGCCGTCACCTGCTCCATCTGCTCGACATACGCGACAATCAGCGCGTGTTCGCAGAGCAGATTGATGATCCGTGGAATCCCGCGGCTGTAGCGATGCACCAGATCCAGCGCATCAAGCGAAAACAGCGGCCGCTCGGCGCCGGCAATCCGCAGCCGCTCCGCAACATAAGCGTGAGTCTGGCTCTCGGTCAAGGACTGTGTCCTGCACCACAGCGCAACACGCTGCCGGAGTTGCCGCACGCTTGGGTGACGCAGCTTCTCTTCCAGCTCCGGCTGGCCCGAAAGCACAATCTGCAACAGCTTCTCGGACGACGTCTCCAGATTGGTCAGCAGCCGGATCTCCTCCAGCAGGTCCCAGGAGAGGTTCTGCGCCTCATCGACCACCACGACACAGGTCTCTTCCATCCTGAACCGCTCAATCAGCCAGCGGTTCAACTGTAGCAACATGCCAGACTTCGTCCGGTTCGCCGGCACGATGCCGAAGTCGGTCAGCACAAACTCGAGAAAGTCCAGCGCGTCGAGCCGGGGATTGAAGACAAACGCAGTAGACACGCGGCGCCCGTTGAACGAACTGAGCGCGCGGCGCAGCAATGTGGTCTTGCCCGTGCCCACCTCTCCCGTCAGCACCGTGAAGCCCTTGCGCGCCGAGATACCGTACTCCAGACACGCCAGCGCCTCGCGCGTATGCGGCATCATGTACAGGAACCTCGGGTCCGGACTGGTGCCGAACGGGCTGGCTTTCAATTTGAAGAAGCTGTTGTACATCGTCAACCACCCACCTTCACCAGCGGTTTGCCTCCCGCCGTCATCTCCGGCTTCTTACGGCCAAGCCAGCGCCGATGCGGGTTGGCCTGGTCCAGTTCAGGCTCAAACTCAATCACCGCCAGCGTCGGCAGTTTGGTAAAGGCCCAGATGTCGCGCTCGCTGCGCATCGCGGTGTCCTTGTATTCCAGCAGCCCGGTCAGCAGCAGACCCAGCGCGAGTCCTCCCGCCAGACCCCCGGCAATGAACACACCGCGCTTGGGGAAGGTGGGCGATTCGGGAAGGTTTGGCTCATCCATCACCGTGAACTGTTCGCCCTGTTGGCGGCGTTCCAGGTCGGTGCCCATCTGCGACTGGTTCATCTTCGTGAGCAGGTCGTCGTAGAACTGCTGCGCCGTCGCGTTGTCGCGCGTGATGCCTTTGTACTGCTCCTGCACCGCGGGGCTTGCGGCGATGCGGTCCTGATACATCCGCAACTGGCCCTGAATTCTCGCCTGCTCCGACTTCTTCTGCGCGATTCCGATGTCCATCGCGTGAATCTGCGCCCTCAGTTGCAACACGCCGGGAGAATCGTTCCGGCTTGGCGCAGTCGGGGCGGGGGCCTTCGCAGGAGCGGGACCTTTGGCGATTGCGGCCTGCAATTCCTTGATCTTGCGCTTGACCGCAATCACGTCGGGATAATCGTCGGTATAGCGCGTCAGGAGCTGAGTCTCCTGCTCCTCCAGTTGCTGCAACTGCGCCTGCTGTGCCTGCGGCGCGGAACCGTGGTCCGTCAACTGCGCGTTCTGGGCCGCCACCTGCTGCGACAAGATCGCCTCCGCGTAGCTCTTGTCCTGCTCCATGCGCGTCAGTGCCTGCGTCGTGGCATCCAACTGCGTGCTCAGGGTGCTTGTCATATTCAGGTTCGTCGCCTGTTCATCCGGAAGACGGCCCGCATACTCCTGCTGGAACTTCGCCAGCTTGGCCGCCTGCTCATCCAGCTTGGCCTTGGCGTCGTCCAGTTGCCCCTTCAGAAACTGCGTGGTCCCCTCGGCCGAAGTCTCGCGCGCATGAATACTCTCGGTGACGAAGAGAGAGGTAATTTCGCCGCACGCAAGCTGCGCCGTGCGTGGGTCGCTCGCCGTGAATGAAATATAGAAGCCCGGAAGTCCCCGTGTCAGGTCCGACTGAATCGGCTTGATGCCAATGTCCTTCCGCACCTTGTCGATACGGTCGTCCATCGACATGCCCTTGTTCGCATACAGGTTGAAGCGCTCGATGATCGGGGCCAGCCGCGAACGGCTCAATATCTGCTCCCTCATCGTCGCCAGCCGCGAGTTCAGGTCTTCCGTGACCACTGGCTTTACATAAGATTCCGGCACCTTCTGCTGCTCTACCAGCACCAGCGTCTGCGAGACATACTGCGGCGTCACGAAAAATGTGACCGCATAGGCGATGATCGGCAGAATCGCGGCAGGAATGACGATGACCCACCATCTTCGCTTGAGGATGGTCCCATAGTCTTCCGGCGTAAGCGGACGATGACCAAGCATGATGACTCCTTAAAATTGTCCGAGACGCAACGCGCGCGGCGCATAGTTAATCCCGATTGCAAACGACTGGGACGTACCGCTGAAGGCATTGGCGCCTGTATAGAACGAGTTGTAGGTCTGGTGTTGTGCCGCGTAGCTGACATACATCGACACAGTACGACTCAAGCTGTGCGACAGTTGCGCGCCTCCGAAAGCCGTCGAAAAATCTCCCCCGAGCGGTATGGTCAGACCCAGCGGGGGCGCGACCGCTCCCGTTGCCAGCGCATTGGTGTGCGAATACGCTCCGCTTGCAGAGGCGAACCACCGCCGTCCATACGCATGCGAAACACCGACCGAAACCGTATCGCTCACTCCGCCAAGCTGGAGGCCCGACCCGCCGTTGACCCCGCGCGAGTACCCAAGCTGAGCACTCGTCAACCCATGCTGATAGCCCAGACCGATCGAAGCCGCGGCACTCAGGCTATCGGGAATCAGTGCCTTGTCGGAGCTGGACACCCATTGCGGCCCCGCGGAAAGCTCCAGGCTGAGCGACCTGCTCACCAGGCGCGTGTACACTCCGTTGATTCCCCGCGTCTCAAAGTTGATTCCGCCCTCGGATTTGCCAAACGTGTACAGCGAATAGGTCGCGTTCGCGCTGATGGTGTCCCGCGCATCGACCCTGTGGTTCAATGCCACCTCTCCTGAAACGCCGGAGGTATCGAACCCGTCGTTGCCCTGTAGAAAATGCAGGAGCGAGTAGGACCCCAAGGCGCTGGCCGAAGTCTTGGCCGTAAACATCCGCTCCGCGCTGCCGGAGACCGTATTGGCTACGCGGTTGCCCGAATACGTCAAAAGCCCGCCCACGCCGCCTATCGGTGGCGCTCCCGGAACGGTCCCAATATCTCCTACTCCGGGAATGCCGGCATAACCAATCGTCGGCGACTGCGGCAAGAAGCTGGCTGAGTCCGCCAGGTTGAAGACCCACTTGCCCGCCATCAGTCCCTGCGAGACCTGGAGGGCTTGATAGGTCGTAGTATTCTGCTCCGACGACTCCGAGATCAGCACACCACCGGCGTACACCATGTCGAATGGGGCCTTGGTACTGAGAGAACTGTAGCCGATGTCCCCATTGAGCGCCGCCGTGCCCGTTGCTTTGCCGGGACCGAAGTACCCGTACTGCACAATCTGCGAAGCGCCAAGCGCATAATGCACCTCGCCGTCAGACCCTGGTATATGGAACCCGGCGCGTGACCCGGCCGTCGACGCCGGCGTAGCCGACTCGCCCGACGTGGCCGTCGGCAGTGCCTGCCCGTACAGCAGTATGCCCGGCGTCATCAGCAACGCAAAAATCGAAATTCCTACCTTCATGACGCTCCTCATGGAACCACAATCGTATCGCCCGGCTCGAGCGCAATGTCCTGACTGTTGTCGCCTTTCAGCGCCTTCTTATAGTTGAACGGTATCTTCTGCTGCTTGCCCTGAACTCCGCGCAGAACATAAATGTGCTTCTGGTTGGCAAACATCGTCAACCCGCCCGCGGACGCAATCGCCTGCAAGGGAGTCATCCCGGGAGTCAGCAGGATCGGGCCCGTGTGAGTTACCTCGCCCACCAGAAAAATCTTCTGGCTATTCACTCCAAGTACAACGACGGAAACCACCGGGTCCTGAATATATTTCTTCAGCTTCTCGGAAATATCGTTCGAGAGTTGCGTCGGCGTCTTTCCCGCCGCGCGAATATCGCCCAACATGACCATCGAGATCATCCCGTCAGGCCGAACTGGGAGCGTCCCGGAAAACGACGGCTCCTTCCAGACTGTAATCTGCAGCGAGTCCTCAGCTCCAATCACATAGGTGTCGGGATTCACCGTGGGAGAGGCCGCCGCAGCGGGGGTCTTTTCCGCTCTCTCTGCCACTGGTGCCGTCTTGGCAGTCTCCGTGCTTTTCTGCCCCTGGGCCATCCCTGCCACCGGCAGAGACAGCGTGATCGCTAATCCAGCACAAAGCCACTTCATTGCGTAACTCCCATCCTTCCCAAACATTACGAACGGCTTACTTCATTCTGATGCATTCAGCGCCGCTAGGAGCGACATCTTCGTCAAATCTCTGAATGGCCACTAAACGGACAACCCGCCGTCCACTCGTGAGCCATTTCTTCTTTAAGGCAGTCTATATCCGTATTTACAGGCAGGCTGCGGGCACTTCCATCCATAGACTGCGGCAATATGAGATCGTTATACCGTTCCTCCGTATCTACACTCCTCCGGCAACCAGCACGATGCGTGCCAAATGATCGCCCACGACGAATTTTTTATCCAGAGCCCCAATTCCATCACCAGGACGGCCTCTTGAACGACCAATCACCAGAATTCTCTGCCGGAAGGTCTCAAAGATGGGCTTCCAATTGCCCTGAGACATCTCTTATGGTGCAGAATAGCAGCACTCGTGTGAAATTCTTTTCCTTCGATGGGGGTCTTTCACTACCACTTTAGTAGACCTGCACGGTTTATCAAGGGAAAATCAGCCCGAGCGGTACGGAAGGGTAATTGCTAACGGCTGATGAGTGAAGTATAACGGCTAACGAATGACCAGCGACAGCACTCAAACCGAGTCACTTACGCCCTCTCCGACTGCGCGCGGCCCCGAGGAACCGGCAACCACGGGTATTCGCTTCGACTCCATGCGCGACTGGCTGCCTTACGCGGTCATCACCGCTCTCCTGGTTGCCATCTATTACCGCATCGGCATCAAGCTGGTCCACGACTGGTACACCATCCCTGACTACTCGCACGGCTTTCTGGTCCCCCTCTTTTCGGTGTTTCTTATCTGGGACCGCCGCAAAATCATCCGCGCGACCCCGGTGCGTCCGTCCTGGGCGGGAATTCCGCTGATTATCTTCGCCATCGCCGTCCTGATTCTCGGCGTCTACGGCGTCGATCTGTTCACCTCGCGCGTCTCCTTCGTCCTGCTGATGGCTGGCCTTATCTGGACATTCTCCGGCCGCGCCATGCTCCGCGAGCTGCGCTTTCCGTTGCTGGTGCTGCTGCTCGCCATTCCCTTCCCCGAAATCATCTTCAACAAGATCACCTTCCCGCTCCAGTTGCTGGCCTCGCGCGTCGCCAGCGACATTCTTCCCTTCCTCGGCGTCCCCACGCTCCAGGATGGCAATGTCATTCAACTGCCCATCATGAAACTGGAGGTCGCCGAAGCCTGTAGCGGCATCCGTTCGCTGATGAGCCTGTTCGCGCTGGCCATCTTCTACGGCTATTTTCTTGAAAAGTCCACCTTGCGTCGCACGGCGCTTGCGCTGGCCGCCATTCCCATCGCTGTCGCCGCCAACGTCGTGCGCATCGTCGGCACCGGCCTCTGCGTGCAGTACTGGGACCCGGACAAGGCCGTCGGCTTCTTCCACGAGTTCTCCGGCTGGGTCATGTTCGTCGTCTCGCTCTTCTGTCTGTATCTGGTCCACCGCGCCATGCGGTTCCTTCCACACCGCAAGGGAGCGTCCGCATGAAGTCTCCAAAGTTCTGGACCGTCGTCGTTCTTCTTCTTGTCGCCTTCTTCGTGCTCAATCACCGGGGCGACGCCGACAACGTCCCAGTAAGCGAGCCGCTCAGCAATCTTCCCGAGACCATCGGCAACTGGACGGGCCACGACATTCCGCTCGACACCGCAACGCTCGACGTACTCGGCAAAGGCGACTTTCTGAACCGCATCTATCTCAGTCCGCTTCCGGCCGCGCAGCAGTCCGGCCCGTTTGCCAGGGTCTACGACAACGCGATGGCGATCAGCCTCTTCATCGGATACTTCCCCACGCAACGTACCGGCCAGACCATCCACTCGCCCCAGCACTGCCTGCCCGGCGCCGGGTGGACCTTCGACTCGGAAAAATACACCACGCTCGATGACATCCAAGGCAAGACCTACCACGTCGGCGAATACATCATCAGCAACGGCGAGCAGAAACAGTTTGTCATCTACTGGTATCAGGCTCACGGCCGCAGCATTCCCAACGAGTACAAGGCCAAGGCCTACATGGTGGCTGACGCCATCCGCATGAACCGCACAGATGGTGCGCTGGTTCGCGTCATCACGCCCATTCTTCCCACCGAGACCCTGGCCACGGCAAAGGCGCGGGCCGTTCGCTTCACCAGCCAGATGGTCCCCTTCCTGCCCCGCTTCATTCCCAACTAGACCGCCCAACCTCGACCACGCATCTGCGTCAATCGGAGAGAAACAGCAATGAGAACCTCAACAGCTCCTTCGGCGTTTCGCATCACTGCCATTCTTGCCTGCTCGCTTGTCCTTGGCTCCTCGCTGGGCTGCCACCGCGACCCCAACAAGGTCAAGCAGAAGTATCTGGAGAGCGGCATCCGCTACGCCAATGAGGGCAAGCTCAAGGAAGCCTCCATCCAGTTTGCCAACGCGCTGCGCATCGACCACAACTTCGGCGACGCCCACTTCCAGCTCGCCAAAGTTCTGCTCAAGGAGGGCAGCATCATGCCCGCCTACGCCGAGCTGCTGCGCACCGTCGATCTCCAGCCCAACAACGTCGATGCGCGCATCCAACTGGGCAATCTCCTGCTGGCCGGCAAGCAGCCCGACAAGGCTCTCGAACAAGCCAAGGCCGTGCTCGCCCTCAAGCCGGACAACGCCGATGCCTACGCTCTGCTCGCGGGCATCGCCGCCGCCAAAGGCGACCGCGCCACCGCCATCACGCAGATCGAGCACGCCATCTCGCTCGATCCCAACCGTTCCGCCTTCCACACCTCGCTTGGACTGCTCCAGAGCGCCGATGCAGCCACGGCAAACGAAGGTGAAGACCAGCTCCGCAAAGCCGTCTCGCTCGATAAAAAGAACGTGACTGCGGCCATCGTGCTTGCCTCCATCCTCCAGAAGAAGGGCGACCTCCAGGGAGCGCAGCAGCAACTGCTCGATGCCAAGACCGCCGCGCCCGACAACGTCATGGTGCGCGCCGCGCTCGCCGACATCTACTTCCACCAGAACAACACCGCCCAGGGCGAGCAGACGCTCCATCAGGCCACCGAAGACCTGAACGACACAGACGCCGGCGCGGAGCTGCTCGCCAACTACTACATCAGCTCCCACCAGGCTGCACGCGGAGAGTCCGACTACGCCGCGCTCGTCTCCAAATATCCGAAGAGCACTTCCCTCAAGCTCGCCTACGCGCGTCTTCTTATCCTGAACCACAACGTCGCCAAAGCGCGCGACATCGCCGCCGAACTCGCCAAGGCCGACAGCACTCGCCCCGAGGTCGCCGTCCTCAACGGCATGTTGATGCTCAACGACGGCAAGACCAACGACGCCTTCAACATGCTGCAGAAGGCGGCCAAGGCCAACCCCGACAGCTTCGCCGTCCTGCTCTGGTACGGTCGCGCAGCGCAGGCCAAAGGCGACCTCTCCACCGCACAGCAGAGCTTCCGCCAGGCCACGCGCATCAATCCCAAAAATCTTGAGGCCCAGGAGGCCCTGGCCAACATCGCGGTCATGAACAACGACTTCTCCACGCTCAGCGACGTGGCCAAAGCCGCCATCGCCGCCAACCCGAACGTCTCTGCCCCCTACGTCTGGCAGGGCATCGCCGACGCCAACCAAAAGCTGAACGATAAGGCCGAGTCCGACTTCAACCAGGCGCTCAGGGTCAACCCCAAAGACGCGCAGGCCCTGTTCCAGCTTGGCCGTCTCCGCCTTGGCGAGCGCAAAGTGCCCGAGGGCAAGGCGCTGCTTGAACAGGCGCTCGTCATCAACCCGAACGACGCACGCACCCTCCAGCTCGTGGCCGCCGCCATGTCCGTCGAGAAGCAGACGCCCAAGGCCATCATCGCCCGTGTTCAGGACCAGATTGCCAAGGCCCCGCAGAACGCACAGATGTACGACCTGCTCGCAAACATGCAACTTCAGACGGGAGACACCGCCGGCGGCCTGGCCAGCGCCGAAAAGGCCCTTCAGCTTAATCCGTCAGACTCCTCTGCGGCCATGTACTACAGCCGCGCACAGATTGCGCTGGGGCAGGCCCCCAAGGCGCTCGAAAAGTGGCAGCAGTGGACCAAAGACCACCCGCGCGACGCCTCCGGCTTCACAGTGCTCGGCTCGCTGCAGGATGCACAAGGCGACCGCCAGGGCGCGATCAACTCCTACAAAGCGGCCCTCGCCATCCAGCCCGACCAGGCCGTAGCGAACAACAATCTCGCCAACCTCATGGTCGAGACCGGGCAAAACCTCGATGTCGCCCTGACCCTGGCCCAGACCGCCCGGCGCGCCATGCCGGACTCGCCCGACACCGCCGATACGATCGCCTGGATCTATTACCAGAAAGGAAACTACGAGTCCGCGCGCGGCCTGCTGGAAGACGCAGCCAAATCCGCCCCCAACAATGCCGCCATCCACTACCACCTGGGCATGACCTACGCCAAGCTGGCTCGCAAAGCTGACGCAACCGCTGAACTCAAGAAAGCCGAGTCGCTCGCCCCCAACACCCAGACCGCCAAAGACGCCCAGACCGCCCTCAACTCCCTGAGCTGAGACGCACTTTTCCGGCAGCTCAACAAGCGCCAAAGGCGCGACCTATACCAGCCTGGGCCGAAGGCCCAGGTCACCCGTGCCACCAAAACCAAGGGCTGAAGGCCCGACATATAGCCTGCTGGAGCAATCTCGATCAACCTCTCCCGCATTTTGCTCTTGGCTGCACTGGCCTTCCTACTTGACAAACGGCACCGCCGGGAAGCCACCGCTGCGAGACACCTTCCACCGTAGACCATACTTGATTCCATACCGAAGTCCGGACCTAAGTCCAATGTTTGAAGGACTTTGAGTACTTTTGATAGGGGAGGGGGTACCCTCACACGCTGCGCCTCTCAGCCCTCAAGCGCCCATGCGATACTGGGAACTGACATGTACAAGAGAATCCTCCTCAAGCTCTCGGGCGAAGCTCTGGCCGCAGGCAAAGGCTTCGGCATCGATGCCGTCTTTATCCACAAAGTGGCCGCCGAGATCGCCGCCGTCCACGCGCTCGGCTGCGAGATCGGCATCGTCGTCGGAGGAGGCAACTTCTTCCGCGGCGTCGCCCAGCAGGCCATCGACATGGACCGCGTCGCCGCCGACCACATGGGCATGCTCTCGACCGTCATCAACGCCATCGCCTTGCAGGACGCCATCGAGAAGCTCGGCATCACCTGCCGCGTCATGTCCGCCATCGAGATGCACGAAGTAGCCGAGCCCTATATTCGCCGCCGCGCCGTCCGCCATCTCGAAAAGGGCCGCATCGTCATCTTCGCCGCTGGCACCGGAAACCCCTTCTTTTCCACCGACACCGCCGCCAGCCTGCGCGCGATGGAGATCAAGGCCGACATTCTGCTCAAGGCCACCTCAGTGGACGGTATCTACACAGCCGACCCGAAGACCGACCCCGCCGCCACCAAGCTCCCCGGCCTCACCTACAACGATATCCTCCGCCTGAATCTCCGCGTGATGGATCAGGCCGCCGTTTCGCTCTGCAAAGACAACAATATGCCCATGATGGTGTTCAGCATGAAGGAACAAGGCAACATCGTCCGCGTGGTCAGTGGAGAAAAACTAGGATCGCTCGTCACCGCCTGAGCCTTCCATTGCATCAAACTCGTCTATTCCTGCCTTGGATATTTCGGGATAGATCTGCCCCGCTGGGGCATCGAATCCTTCATAAGGAAAACCGAGTGAACTCCAGCATCCTGGAACAGGAACCAGCCACCCTAGAAGTCGCCGCTCCGGCAGCAGTCGCTCCGCCTGCTCCCCGCTTCGCGCGCAAGCCGCAACTTCCCGCGCTGACGGGGATTCGCACGCTGCTTGCGCTGGGCATCGTCCTCTTCCACTTCACCCCGCCGCATCTGGGCATCCTCTACCCGCTGGTCGATAACGCTTACGTCTTCGTTGGCGTCTTCTTCCTCATCTCCGGCTACGTGCTGACGTACAACTACGGAGACCGGGGCCGGAACCTGAACAAGCGCGACTTCTGGATGGCCCGCATTGCGCGCCTCTACCCTGTCTATCTGCTCATTCTTCTCATCTCGGTCACGATGCTCCGCGACGAGTGGCACGCCCGCTCACACGCCGAGTTCTGGCAGGGATTCATCCTGACTCCCCTGCTCTTGCAGGGACTCAGCCCCAAGCTGGCCACCTTTTGGAATACGGTCGCCTGGACGCTCTCCTGTGAGGCCGTTCTCTATATCGGCTTTCCGTGGCTCATTCGCGTGCGGTGGCCGAAGACGCCTTTGCGACTCATCGCAGTACTGCTCGCGGTCTGGGCGATTGGCCTGGTCCCGCACTCGCTCTATACCATCCTCAATCCAGACCACCTCGCCGGGCCTGTGGACCGCTACTCCTCGACCGAGTGGATACGCTTTCTGAAGTTCACGCCGCTACCCTATCTGGCCACGTTCCTTTCAGGCGTCATTCTGGCCAAGCTCCATTTTGCGCTTAGGCTCACGACGCGCCAGCGGATGATTCTGGCCGCGTCGAGCCTTGCCGCGCTGGGCATCTTCTTTTATGCGCTGGTGCCAAAGGCCTCCTACCTGTTGATGCACGGTGGGCTGCTGACGCCGATCTTCGGCGCGCTTATCCTGGGACTCAGCGGACCGCACTGGATTACGTCGTGCTTTTCGTGGCGACCGCTGCTGCTGGTCGGCGAGAGCAGCTATTGCCTCTACCTGCTGCACTTCAATCTCTACCAGATCATTCATCGAAACCATGTCTTCATGCGCCTTCATCTGATAGCGTTCGACCCGTGGCTCTCCTACGCGGTCATCATTCTGGCTTCGCTGGCAATCTACCGGTTCTACGAGAATCCCGTCCGCAAAGTCATTCTGAATCGATTCCGTCCCGCTGCTCGCACGCTGGCGCCAGCATCTTCCTGAAACAGCACCCGCCGGGATTGTAGAGCAGGATGGTTTCGATGCGACGAAGCCGTGGGCCCCAATCCGTTGCGTTGGTATCCATCGTGATCGTCGCCGTGCCAAACTGGCTTCAGGCTGTCTCCAGTCAACACCGTCCGAGGAGAGCGCGAGGCTACGAACCAAACCGCGCCGGCAGCACCTGATACGCAACGCAGGACCAATGTCAACCGTTGGAATGCGCTCTTCGCACAACGCAACCGAAACCGCGCTGCATTGTGCATGGAGGACAATGAAAAAGCCCCGCGCGGCGGGGCTTTTTCGTTGCGATCAGGTTTGTCTACTGGATGACAAGCTGGTTGGGATGCGAGCCGTTCGCCACGACCGCCACGCAGGTAGGCAACCCTCCGGTGGGGAACGGCGAGTTCTGCACCTGCTTCAGGGTCCCGTTGTGCGGATCGAGCTTCATGCCGGAGACCGTGCCGTCCTTGTTGTTGGATACATAGAGATAGATGCCAAGTGCCGGATCCACTGCCGAGCAGTTCGGGTTGGTGGCAACCGTCGTAGACGTCGAACCGACTGAGCCCGAGGGCGATCCTGTAGCTGTGTCTATGGCATAGGCGCTTACTGTGTTGCTGCTGAAGTTCGTGACGTACATGAACTTGCCGCGCGGATCAATCGTGACGCTGACCGGGTACAGGCCGGTGGTATAGGGCGAAGAGAGTAGCGGAACCAGCGTGCCGCCTGTGCCGATTCCGTAACCGTACAGTTGGTTTGCTGCCTGATCGGTGACGTAGACGAACCGGGTCGTGGGGTCAATCGCAACCGCACTCGGAGCAATGCCGGCATTGTATCCGGTAGCCACCGTCTTGCCGGCCACCGTAGTGATGACGGTGCCGGGTGTGGGCGTGAGTGCGCCGGTGCTCGTGTTCTGCGTGAAGCCAAGCACAGTTGCATTCGGCTGCGGTTCCTGATCCACGACGTAGGCGTAGGCAGTCGTCGTCGTGGTAGATGCAAGCGTGATCGGGCGACTGACCGCGATGGCCACCGGATTATTGCCCACGGGAATATAGTTGAGCGTGCCGTTTGAGACAACCGACAGCTTGCCGCTGCTGTCGATAGAGAATACCGTCACGCCGCCAGGGCCAGGCGATGCCGGCGAATAAAGCTGCTGGCCGTTGGGTCCGAGCTGGTAAGTGAACGTGACATAGAGGAATTTGCCGGCAGCATCGATGGCCACGGCGGTCGGCAGGCTGCCGGTGATGTTGGTCGTCTCCTTCAGATACAGCTTGCCGTCCGTGCCGATGGCGAAGTGCATGACCGTCGAGTCGTCGTGGTTGACGACGTAAAGGTTCTGGCCATTCGGAGAAGCCACCAGCGTCACGGGGTTCTTACCGGCAGGCAGCGGAGAGTCCGACAGCGGCACCAGCGAGCCAATCTGATAGTCCACGGCGAAGGCGGCGACGGTGCCGTTGGTCTCTCCGGCGGACGCCGGTTTTGCATTCGTCACATAGACGTATGCCAGTGTGTAATCACGGCTGCACGCCGTCAGGCCAAGCCCAACTGCCAGAGACACGATCGAGGCCAGCGTTCCACGGCCGATTTTATTCAACTTCATGCTTAGCTAACTCCGGGGCGGATGGTTTCCGTCCGCAATGGTCTTCAAAATGGCTCAGGACTCCTGAAGACATCCTGTTCAGCGTACGCGGTCACTCACCGGCTACTGCACATTGCCGCTGATGGCAAGGCACGTCGCGTGCCCGGTTGCCGTAAAGGTAGAGCCGCGCTTCAGGTCCGCAAGGGTCCCGTACGGCTTAAAGAACTGCTTGCCCGTGATGGTGCCATCGACGCTGTTGGAGATGTACATGTACTGGTTCGTTGGGTCTTCCACCATGCACACCGGGCCGCCACCAACTTTGTACGGAAGATTGCCGGGGTCGTTGACCGGCGCCAGCTTGCCGTTGGTCTTGTCGATGGTGAACGCCGAGATGGAGCTGAAGAACTGCTGGTTCGAGTTCGTCGTCGACTGGTTCAATACATACAGGTACTGTCCGGTGGAATCCGTCATCGAGTAGACCGGGTTCTGGGTCAACGGCAGGTTTGCGACTGCGCCACCCGTGGCCGTATCGAGCGAGCACGACGCGCCCACGGTATACGGCAAAATGTAGCCGCCGGGGCTGGCTGCGGTACCTCCGGCATCCGTAATGTAGACCGAGCTTCCGTTGACGCTGATCGAGGTGGCGTTCACCGAATTCAGGTTGATGGTGGAGTTCGTGGGCCGGGTCAACTGTCCGGCGGAGCCGACCGAGTACGGGAAGACAGTCTGGTCGCCCCGGTCGAGCGTCATCAAACAGCCGCCGCCGGCGAACCGCATCGTCGACGGATGGTTGCCCACCGGGAAGTAGGTCAACTGCTGGCCATGACTGTCCTTGATCTGCTGGTTCAGCACCAGGGTCAGGCGGCCAGTGTCGGAGTTGATGGAAAAGACGGTGATGTCGCCATAGCAGACCAGCGGGTCGTTGGCGTGGGCGGGAGAGCAGTCAGCCGACGGAGCGACCTGGTCGAGCACATAGAGATAGCTGCTCGATTGATCGCTTGCCGCCCATACCGGCGAAGTCCCCTGGCTGACGAAGCACTGCTGGGGGCTGAGAATTCCTCCCCCACCGACGCTGAACTGGGTAATGCCGCCCGCCGCGCCGCCGCAATCCTTCGGATTGGCTGAACCTGTTCCCTGATTGACGACATAGACATAACGACCGGCGTTCGTAACCACCAGGGAGACCGGGTTGGCCCCCCCCGAGGAGAACGGCGAGTGGAGGACCTGCGTGAGGTTTCCGGTGAAATCGTCAACCTTGAAGCCGGCGATCTGGTTGTACTGGGTGCCCAGCACCCACAAGTACGCCACGGTGCCGCCACCGCACGCTGTCATGCCCAGACCCATCGCAACGGAGACTACCAAGGCCAGTGAAACCCGGCCAATCCTGCTCAACTTCATGCGTTTCCTTAATCCTCGCCTGTGGCCAGCTTCGGCCATCGATACCGCGGGCAAATCTGTAGGGATGAATTCCTCCGCTAATTGTAGAAGCTGTTGCGACTTTGTGCCACTTTCAGGGGAGGCTCCGGGCGTATTTCGTAGTCACCTCCAGGATGGTTACTCCCCCGAACAAGGGGAAGGCGAGGCCCGATCTTTCGATACCTTCGACAACAAGGGTGTCAGAACCACTTCATGCGTCGAAGAAGGTAGAGCAGCAGCACCGTGCAAAGCATGGTCAGCAGTGCCACATACTCCGCGCCGTGCGCGGACTGTTCAAAGGGAAGTCCCCTCAGGTTCATGCCATAGATGCCCGAGATGGCGATGACCGGCAAAGCAATCGTGCTGAGCACGGTCAGGACCTTCATGACCTCGTTGGTGCGGTTGGCGACCGAGGAGAGGTAGATGTCCAGCGTGTTGTTGAGCAGGTCGCGCTCGGTCTCGACCGAGTCGAGCAGGCGCGCCACGTGGTCGTAGATGTCGCGCATATAAGGCTGGTGCTCGGCGTCGATGATGGATTCGGGGTCGCGCTGCAAATGCAGGCTGGCGTCGCGTGTGTTGACGAGCACGCGGCGCAGGTCGATGAGTTCGCGCTTCAAGGCAAAGACGCGCTGAAGAATCGCAGGCGTCGGGTCGGCGAGAACGACGTCTTCGAGATCGTCGATGCGGTCGTCGAAGTGATCGATGGCCGGAAAGTAGAGATCGACGATGGTGTCGAGGATCAGATAGAGCAGCCGGGCCGGATGCTCGTCGTCGCCATCGCGCCGCGCGCGCTCGAGCGCCTGCTGCGTGGCGGAGCAGCGGGGGTCGGCGATGGTAATCAAAAAATCTTTTCCGGCAAAGATGTCCACGGGCGAAAAAACCGGGACCGACTCGGCGGGCGCAGCCGGGTCGGGTTCCAGGCGCACCGGCTTAAAGACGGCAAAGGTGTAGTGCGCGGACGTATCGACTTTCACGCTCTCTTCTTCGCTGCGGGCGTCCTCAACGTGCAGCGGATGCAGGTTGTACTGCTTCGCCAGCTCGTCGAGCCTGCGGTCGTTGGCGTCTTCCAGTTGATACCAGGGCATGGTCCCTCTATCTCCCAACTGATTTCTGCTGTTTGCTCTTTGTCTTGCTGCCGGACGAGACAAAGGCCATCGCCTCTTTGAAGAGGCCGAGGTCCTTCTTATAACTGGCCGGACGGTCGTGGTCGAGCAGCACCCATTCTTTCAGTGTCCTCTTTCCCATGGTCAGAAGAGAGATTTCTTCCCTCTGGAGGAGTTCCGCGATTCTGTCTTTAGGGAGTTTCAGCACGACTCCCCGACGGCCTCCGCCCCGTGTAAAAGCAAACACCTTCTTTCCGGCGAGGAAGGTCACATGGCTGTCGGTCTTCTTTTCCGTCACGCCGGGCACTTCGGCAAGGAGTTTCGAGATGGCAGCGACCAGTTCCGGGTCAGACATAAAGGGCTTCCCTCCGGCCTTCCGCAAACCAGGAGACAAATGCTGGTGACACCACTGTAAGCGAAACGAGATTTTTCGCATAAAGGGACACAAGGTGCGGTACGATGCCCGTCTGCATCTCGGTCCTCAGAGAACGTAGAGAAAGAGTGGAGAGGTGGAATGGCCACATTGCCTGAGTTGAAGATGCTGCTCTACCGAATTCAAGGGGAGTTGATGAAGCAGCCCGTCTTCGTGCGCGGAAGAGGCGTGCCGGTCGATGACCCGTCTCACAACCGTGAGATGGAGGAACTGGAACGCCTGAGCCTGCGGCTAAGCCTCGTCCTTCGCGAGTTGAAGAGCAGCGCAAGCCTGCTGGCTGCACAGCGGCAGGGGTTGTGGAACGTTCCCCGGCCCGAACGTTTCGGCGCGGCGGCGGCGATCCGGTCGCGCCGGATGGAGACCGACGAGGTCCTCAGGCTGGCACGCGAAATACAGGAGTTGCTTGAAGATCTGATCCGGCGCAGCGGCATGATCGAAGAAGGCGAACTCGCCCATGGCATCGGCGAGCTGATTGAAAAGCTCTATCACGAAGCCCACGTTCATGGCGAGACCCAGCAGATACCGGATGGGTTGGCCTACATGCCCGCCGCCAGAGGCGAGTACTCCGGCAGCGTCGAGGGCGTCACGCTGTTTGTGTTCGTCGCGCTGCGGGCGTGGCTTCGTCTGAAGAAGCAGCGTCGCTAAAAGAACATCTCCGGCGAGACATGGAACCGTTCGCTGAGGCGGCGAATGTGCTCTTTGTTCAACTCGCGCTTGCCGTTCAGCACCTCCGAAACGATGCTCGGGGTGCCGAAGACATCGGCCAGGTCCTTCTGCTTCAGTCCGTGCTGGTCCATCAGAAACTCAATCACTTCAATCGGCGATGCCTTTGGCAGCCTGTAGTGCTTCTCTTCGTAATCCTCAATCAGAAGCGCAAACAGATCGGCCAGCTCTGCTTCTTCAGGACTCCAGCGGTCCTGGTGTTCTTCGAGATCATGCAGCGCCTGGATATAGCTCTCGTTCTGCTCATCCGTGCGAATAATTCTGGGAGGAAACTTGGCGAGCAGCGCGGTGTAAACGGGATTGGCGAGTGCGCTCATGATTTCCATCCTTCCTTGTCGTATTCAGCGTGGGTAAATACGTGCCGAATGTAGATCCGTCCGGTTCCGTAGTTAATCTCCACAATCAGCCGAAATGCGTTCCCTTTGATGTTAAACACCGTGTACTTCTCCACCCCATCGGCTGAAGGGAAGATTCGTCTCACCTCTTCCAAAGATCGCCACTCCGCCTTCTTTGCAATGCGGTACCAGGCATCAAGCGGGCCAGAGAGGTCACTCTGTCTGGTTGCTGCTTCAAGCAGTCTCTTGCGACTGATGACGTGCAAACGACCTCTCTTTGCTCACGAGTCGATTTGATTCGCAAAATGCGAATTTGTCAACGGAAACAGTGCTGTTGAGTTTACCCTTTGCCGTTTTCGATGTGGGTAATCTCGCCGTCGCGCATGTGGAGGATGCGGTCGGCGATCTGCGCGGCTTCAGGGTTGTGCGTAATCATCAGCACGGTCTGGTTCAGCTCGCGGCTGGACGTGCGCAGCATGTGGAGCACGGCGTCGGAGTTCTTCGTGTCGAGGTTGCCGGTCGGCTCGTCGGCCAGCACGATGGCGGGGCGCGTAATCATCGCGCGTGCGATGGCGACACGCTGCTGCTCGCCGCCCGAGAGTTCGTTGGGCCGATGCTCCAGGCGGCCTGCGATCCCGAGCAGCTCAGCCAGATGCTCCAGCAGAGGCCGGTCGAGCGCAGCGGCGTCCGGGCGGCCGATGTTGGCGATCTCGTTGGCGATCTCGATGTTGCCCATCGCGCTGAGCGTAGGCAGCAGGTTGAATCGCTGGAAGATAAAACTGATCTTGTGACGGCGCATCTTCGTCCGTTCGGCATCGGTCAGGCGGGCAAAATCAACGCCCTCAATCGAAATGTGTCCGCTGGTGGCCTGTGTGAGGCCGCCGAGAATATAAAACAGCGTCGATTTGCCGGACCCGGACGGGCCGACGATGGAAACAAACTCGCCCGGCTCGACTGCGAAGCTGACGCTGCGCAGCGCGGGAACTTCAAGTTTGCCGGAGCGGTAGGTTTTGCCAAGTTCCTGGGCGAGAATAATGGGTGCCATGCGTTGTGTTAAGTCTATCGTGAACCGGGGTGAGGAATGAATCTGCGTGAGCTGCTGTTGGTGGGGCTGGCGGGCTGGACGGCGATTGGGGTCATCGGCATCACTATCTCACTGGCCCGGCGCGAACGCCGAAAGGCTGCGTATGGACTGGCGTGGATCGTCGGCGTCTGGGTTGTTTATCTGGCTGTGCTGCTCACCGTCTCGCTCAGGCAAACGCAGCGCGTCGTGGCGCTCGGGCAGCCTCAGTGCTTCGACGAAATGTGCTTCACGGTCATCGGGGTCAGCGAGCTTGAGGGGCTCCCCGCGCAGGACCGCCGGCGGCTGGTGCGCGTCTCCGTCAGGATCGCCAACCGAGGGCACAAGCCCCAGAGTGAGGAGTTGATTCAGGCGTATCTGATCGATCACGAGGGGCGGCTGTGGGGCGAGTCGCCGGGCCTCTCCGGGGTGCGGCTGACCACCAGGGTGCCTGCCGGTCAGTCTGTCCTCAGTGAGCCGGTCTTTGCCGTCTCCGAGGACGCGACCGGTTTGAAGCTGGTCTTCACGCACGGACACAGGCAGCCGGGCGTGCTGGTCATCGGCAACTCCGACAGCCTGCTGCACCAGCGGACGGTCGTTCCGCTGGACCAGCGATGACGGGCCCCCTCCCCCTGTTTTTGCGCAAAATCCTTCGAACAAAGGACTTAGGTTCGGACCTCAGTAGCAAAGTCCTGTATTTCGCGGGGTTCTTGCGGCAAAATATTCATCCGAAATGACTTATTCCGGGAAAATAGAAAAGCCCCGAAGGCTCCGGGGCTTTTTCTGTATGGGTCTATTTCTATTCTAGCAGGGCCGGAAAACTCGTCCGCCAATGGGAGATTCATTGTTTTGTTTGGCTTATGCCGGGGATGGGCTTGACACGCATGGAAGCCCGTCCACCGAAATGGGTTCAGCTATGCGGAGATGGTGGAGCGCCCTGCGGAAGCGATGCGGGCTATTTGAGGAAGCGGGTTTTGAGGGTTCGCTTCACGTCGCGGGCACTGTGCAGAATTGCGTGGATCGTAATCGTCGAGGTGCCTCTCTGGTAGATCACCAGATACGGGAAGACGGGGAAGAATAAGACCGGGAGGAACGTGAGGTCTGACCGACCATGGCCCATGCCGGGATGTGTGACAAGCCTTTCGAAACAGGCGAAGAGTTCGTCTTCGATACGTGCTGCTATCGCTTCCCCAGCTTCAGCGGCGAGGTAGGAGACAATCTCTCGAAGATCGTCGGATGCGAAGTGAGTCAGGAGGTAGCCGTGCTTCGAACTCATGAAGCGCGACTGCCCCTGGCTTTCCTGTCCTTTTTGAGAAGACTTCGAACCTCTTCGGCGGTATAGACCTCGCCGCGCTCGGCCTGAGCCATGCTCTCTTTAAGCCGATCATTGAGGGCCTTCTTGTTGCGGCGTAGCCATTCCTCTTCGGCTTCGAGAAGGGAGACGGCGCGGGCGATGACCTCAGCCGGATCGCGGTAGTGGCCGAGATCGATCTCGCGCTGGATGCGCTGCTCGGTGGCGGGATCGAGGGTGAGGTTCATGGTGTGAGTATATCGCGGTTGGGTTGGAAAAATTCCGGGCGTGACGCTCATCTGGAGATCGCCATGCGGCGATTGTAACGGCGCGTACCTCAGGGGCTAAAGCCCCTTGCTTTGAGGAGGGTTGCGGCATCCGTTCGACTGCGCTCAGGACAGGCTCTGAAGCCGTGCCCTTAAGCAAGGCGGTTCGGGCTTCGCTCGAATGACCCACCTTAGCGTAATGAGACTGCGCGAAAATGAGGCACCCAAGTTTTTAGACCTGGCCACCCGCCTTTGGCAAAAAAACTGTTTTGTTTAAGGGCACGGGTTCAGCCGTGCCGCTTACGCTGGCGCATCAGGCGGCTTTAGCCGCTGAGGTACTCGTCTAGCTTTTGGTTGGCGGAGGAGTATGGGTAGGCTTCGGCTGTTTCCGAGAGGCGGGCGGTTACGGGGTTCTGGTGGATGTAGCTACGGCGGATGCGGAAGTCGTCGATATCGCGGATGCGGTGGTCGGTGAAGCCTCGTTGCCAGACGGGGAGCTTGGAGGCGAGGCGGTGGGAGAAGCCTCCCTTGATGAGTCCGATGGCGCGTTCGAGGGTTTCGTGCGGGGTGAGGAGGAGATGGATGTGGTCGGGCATGACGACGAAGGCGTGGAGTTTGTAGTGGCCTGCGGCTCGGTAGTGCTGGAGGGTTTCGATGAGGAGTTCGGCGTTGCGTTCGACCTGGAAGAGGCGGCGTCGGTTGTAGGTTCCGCTGGTGATGAAGAAGGTCCCGGGGCGTGATGCTCTGGTGGGGATCGCCATACGGCGATTGTAACGGCGGGTACCTCAGGGGCTAAAGCCCCTTGCTTTGGGGACGGGTGCGGCACGGCTGAAGCCGTGCCCTTAAGCAAGGCGGCTAAGCGCTCTTCCTTTGGGAAGAGATGGGAGCATAACGAGATGGACCAATCCCTCTTTGCATGCGACGCTGAATCTCTATCGCCTCGAACTGTCTAGCGCAATCTTCATGACAGAGCAGTTCACAGCAGACGTTTCCATCCCTCCGAACGATCACCAGCCCATCGTGGGCGCGGTTCCCTTTCCAAGGGATTTGTCTCAATGCGATTTGCAGTTGCCTCTTCTGCTCAAAGCCTCCTTGAGCCGAAAGAAATATGAGCCCGTAGAAGAAGGTATTCCTTTGTCGGCGGCGAGGATCGTTTCTATAGTAATCAATGAAATCTTTGTTCGCCGTCACGATCAGACATCCTTTTTGAGTTGCTGCATTGATTACCGTGGGATCGTCTCTCCCTAACACGCCAAGATCTTTACCGGTATAGACGTGTGAACGAGCGCTGAATGCCTTCGCGAGCGATACGTCTATGTCTTCATCCAGAAAGATTCTTTTCTTCATATGTAATCCATGGTTTCGTCTAGCTGCAGCCGCTGGTGCTGCCGCATTCCATGCAGCGGTAGCAGGAGCCGTTGCGGGTCATGATGGCTCCGCAGGTGGCGCAGCTTGGGGCGTCGCCCATGTCGTACATGCTCTTCATGGCGTCGGCGGCGTGGTAGATGCCGCGGTCTTCGAAAGACGAGGGTGCAGGGTGCAGGGAGTAGGGTGTAGAGGACTCGATGCCGCCTCGGGCTGTCAGGTCTGGCGCGATGCCCTGCCGGGGTGGGGTGGTGTAGTAGTCGTCCGTGACACTGCGAGACGCAGGTCCTTCGACTCCGGCGTCAGAAGCGCCGCCTCCGCTCAGGATGGCACTCCTTTTTTCTGCTTCGCTGCCGTAGGAGGCGTTGAGCGAGGGGACCGCGCCGCCGTGGCCGATGGTGCCTTCGACCGGAACACTGGGCGAGGGGGCGAGGCCGGCGAAGAGGTCGAGCTGCTGGCCCGAGAGGAAGCGGAGCTGGAGCCAGCGGAAGATGTAGTCCATGATCGACTTGGCGTAGCCGATCTGCTCGTTGCCGGTCCAGCCGGAGGGCTCGAAGCGCGTGTGAGCGAACTTCTCGCAGAGCACACGCAGCGGCACGCCGTGCTGGAGCGCGAGCGAGACCGCCGTGGCGAAGGAGTCCATCAGGCCCGAGACGGTCGAGCCTTCCTTGGCCATGCGGATGAAGATTTCGCCCGGCTGGCCGTTGGGGTAGAGTCCGACGGTGATGTAGCCCTCATGTCCAGCGAGCGAGAACTTGTGCGTGACCGAGGCCCGCTCGGAGGGCAGGCGGTGGCGGACGGCGCGCGGCGGGGACTGGGAGTCGAGCGCGTCGGCGTTCTGCATCGCCGCTTCCGTGACGGCGCGGACCTGCGCCTCAAGCGAAGTGATGCGGGTCTTGTGAGACTCGATCGTGGCCTGCGCGGCTGCCTTGGCGGCGGCGACGGCCTCCTCGATTTCGATGGAGCCGGCTGCGGCGGGGGCTACGGATTTCGCCTTCTCCTGCTGGGCGGTGACGTTGAGCGGCTGGGTGCCCTTCGAGCCGTCGCGGTAGATGGCCACGGCCTTGATGCCGCGCTTCCAGCTCTCGATGTACGCCTCGGCGATCTCGTCCGCCGTGCAGTCCTGCGGCAGGTTGACGGTCTTCGAGATGGCTCCCGAGAGGAACGGCTGCGCGGCGGCCATCATCTTGATGTGCCCCATGTAGTGGATGCTGCGCGTGCCCTTGGCGGGTTTGAAGGAGCAGTCGAAGACGGCGAGGTGCTCGGGCTTGATGCCGGGCGCGCCTTCGATGGTGCCGGTAGCGTCGATGTAGCTGACGATGGCGTTGACCTCGGCCTCGCCGTAGCCGAGCTTGATGAGCGCGGAAGGAACGGTGTTGTTGACGATCTTGATCATGCCGCCGCCAACCAGCTTCTTGTACTTGACCAGCGCAAGGTCTGGCTCGACGCCGGTGGTGTCGCAGTCCATCATGAAGCCGATGGTGCCGGTCGGCGCAAGCACTGTCACCTGCGAGTTGCGGTAGCCGAACTTCTCGCCGTGGGCGAGCGCGCCGTCCCATGCGTCGCGGCTGGAGGCGATGAGGCTATCGAGGTTCGGCACGCTGAACGGCTCGGCCGAGTTGCGTGACTTGCCGATGTTGTTGACCTCGGCGCGGTGCATCCGGATGACGTCGAGGAACGGCTCGCGGTTGACGTAGAAGCCGGGGCAGGCTCCGCCCTCAATATGACCCTGGGTGAGTTCAGTGGCTGCGCCAAGCGCCGGGCACTGCTCCGCGATGCGGCTCGACTGCCAGTAGGCGTCGCCGCAGAGGATCGCAGTGAGCGCACCTGCGAAGTCGCGGCCTGCGTCGGAGTCATACGGCAGGCCGAACGCCATCAGCAGCGCGCCCAGGTTCGCATAGCCCAGGCCGAGCGGGCGGTAGTCGTGCGAGTTCTTCGCGATCATCTCAGTCGGGTAGCCCGCCGAGTCCACGATGATCTCCATCGCCGTGGTGACGACGCCGATGGCGTGCCGGTAGGCGGGGATGTCGAACTGGCCGCCAGGCGTCAGGAACTTGAGCAGGTTGAAGCTGGCCAGGTTGCAGGCCGAGTCGTCGAGGAACATGTACTCCGAGCACGGGTTCGAGGCGTTGATGCGCGCCGTGTTCTTGGACGTGTGCCAGCGGTTGATGGTCGAGTCGTACTGCATGCCCGGGTCGCCGCACTGCCAGGTGGCTTCGGCGATCTTGTGCATCAGGTCGCGTGCGCGATACTCCTTCACTGGAGTGCGGCCTTTGACGGCCTTCGTTGTGAAGGGGCCATCGGACTCAACCGACTGCATGAACTCGTCGGTCACGCGGACGGAGTTGTTGGCGTTCTGGAAGAAGATGCTGGTGAATGCCTCGGAGTCGGGGCCCGAGCCGTCATAGCCCGCCTGCACCAGGTGCCACGCCTTCTCCTCTTCCTTGACCTTGCACTCGATGAAGTCCTCGATGTCCGGATGGTCGATGTTGAGGATGACCATCTTGGCCGCGCGGCGAGTCTTGCCGCCGGACTTGATGACACCGGCGAAGGCGTCGAAGCCGCGCATAAAGCTGAGCGGGCCGCTGGCGGTGCCTCCACCGCTCAACGTCTCCATGCTCCCGCGGATGTTCGACAGGTTCGAGCCCGCGCCCGAGCCCCACTTGAAGAGCATTCCCTCGGTCTTGGCGAGCGTCAGGATCGAGTCCAGCGAATCCTTCACCGAGTTGATGAAGCACGCGGAGCACTGCGGCTTGCTGTAGCCCGTGACGGAGAACTCGACCTTGCCGGCGGTCGCGTCCCAGTGCCAGTTCTGCGCGTCCGAGTTTGGCTCCAGCCGGTCGCAGCCCACGTTGAACCAGACGGGCGAGTTGAAGGCGACCTTCTGGTTCACCAGCAGGTGGACCAGCTCGGCGAAGAAGGTGTCGGCGTCCTCGGAGGTGGCGAAGTAACCGTCGCGGATGCCCCAGTCGCGGATGGACTCGGCCACGCGGGTGATGAGGGCACGGACGCCGGATTCGCGCTCGTTGGTGCCGTTCAGTCCATGCAGATACTTCGAGGCAACGATGTTGGTCGCCGTCATGGACCAGTCGGCGGGGACCTCGACGTTCTTCTGCTCGAAGATGGTCTTGCCCTTGAAGTCCTGAATGATGGCGTCGCGCAGCTCCCAGGTGAGTTCGTCGAAGGGCGAGACACCCGGCTTGGTGTTCAGGCGCGAAAAGCCGAGGCCCGGGGCGCGCTTGGCAAAGGAGGCAGCGGCAGGCGACGCGGGGGAGCCCGGGGTGGTGGTGTGCTGTTCAGTCTGGTTGGGGATGGTCGCCATGGGCAGAGACTCCTTCTAATTAGATGGTTTCTTCAAATGTTTGGCTCACGGTGGGCCATGAGTCCGGCTCGGCTTTCTGGCTTTCAGGGCGCTGACTGGTTGTGCCGTGTCCTGGGGAGGCTTCGGCTGCAGGGAGCGGGATGAAGGATAGAAAGACCGGGATGCTTCAGAGCGTCGCAGTCGTGAAAGTACCGCCGCCTGTGGTGTGTGTCAAGTATAAAGCACAAGATGTTGTGTTGCTATTGGGAATACCTTGATTTATGAGGGGCCTAGGGCGAAGGCTTGCGAAAATCGCCGGGTTCGCCTGTGGATTACTCCCGGAAGGCGCATCCGGGGCGAGGTTTACTGTCTGATAACGGGACACGAATTTGAGGGTAGGCGCAACCCCACACCGCCGCAAGGCGCAGAACCGGTGCAAACGGTGTGGATTGGGGTGGAAATGTGGGAAAAGCGGGCTCGCCTCCCAAGCTGCCTTGTTGTTTCTTGCCAAATTGCTTCAGTTTCACCCCTATGAATCAGATGCTCTGAGACGTTTGCGCAGGTGGGCTGTGGCGTCCTTGTGGCAGAGCAGGCAGAGCGTGCGCAGGTTGTCGAGGTCGCACTGGCCGCCGCCTTCGGCTACGGGGCGGATGTGGTCGGCGTCCCAGAGGCTGCGGCGGCTGGCGATGGACTTCATGCCATAGAGGCGCAGGCCGGCGGCGCGGGCGGTCCCTCGGGTACGCTTCAGGGCGTTCCAGGCGGCGACGGTGTCGATTCCACAGACGGCGCAAAGGCCGTGGTCGCGGCTGAAGACTTGTTCGCGCAGATAACTGGGGTCGGTGCGCAGGCGCCACTGGTGGACGCAGTAGTCGCTGCAGAAGGTGCGGCGGCGTTTGGCGAGGATTTCGAGATCGCACCAGCGGCAAAGCGGCAGGCCGTTCGGGCCTCGGGCGAGCTTGCTGGGCGAGATGTGGCCTCCGGTGAGGGTGCGTGGGACGGGCATAGGGCTATCGTAAAACTCGTCTGTACCGACAACAGAGAGAACAGCAGATTCCTCCGCTTCGCTACGGAATGGAAATGCAAAGGGGCTGTTTGCGGGACAAAGCTACGGCCTCGATGAGCAGTGTATACAGACGCGCTTAGAATGGGAGAACAACAACCAACGGGGGAGATAGAGAGTTATGTCGAGGACTGAATCGACGATGGTGTCGCTGGGCACGGTGGCCCCGGCGTTTGAGCTGCCGGATGTGGTGAGCGGCAAGGCAGTGGGGCGCGATGATGTTGCCGCCGGACAGCCGGGACTGCTGGTGATGTTTCTCTGCGTCCACTGCCCGTATGTGAAGCATGTGGAGGCGGAGTTGGCGCGGATTGGGAGCGACTATGCGGGGAAGATTGGCATTGTGGCCATCTCATCGAACGATACGGTCGAGTATCCGCAGGACGGCCCGGACGAGATGAAGGCGCAGGCGGTGCGGCTCGGCTTTCGCTTCCCTTACCTGTTCGATGAGACACAGGAGGTGGCGCGGGCCTACGGTGCCGCCTGCACACCGGACTTCTTTCTCTTCGACGGCGACCTGAAGCTGGTTTATCGTGGGCAACTGGACGACAGTCGTCCGCGGCGTGGAGATTACGGCAATGACATTCCTGTGACCGGCAAAGACCTGCGCGCTGCGCTTGATGCTGTCATTGCGGGAAAGCTCCCGACCACCGACCAGCGGTTCGGCGTTGGATGCAATATCAAATGGAAGGCCGCTTGATCGCGCTTACCCAGACTGACTTCGCAATGTGGATCGTTACGATGAAAGAGAGGGACTTGTGCAGGATGTACTGGAGCAGTTGAAGGCAGGAGTGGCGCGGTTTCGCAAGGAAGTGTATCCGGAGCGGAAGACAACCTACCTCGACGCGGTGAGCAGACCGCAGAGGCCGATGGCGCTCTTCGTCACTTGCGCGGACTCACGCATCGAGCCGGAGACGATTACGCAGACCGGCCCGGGCGACCTGTTTGTGCTGCGCAATATCGGCAACCTGATTCCTGCCTATGGCGAGATGCTGGGCGGCGTCAGTGCAGTGGTCGAGTACGCCGTCACCTTGCTCAAGGTGCCGCACATCATCATCTGTGGGCACTCGGACTGCGGCGCGATGGCCGCGCTGATGCAGCCGGATGCCGCCGCCGAGATGCCCGCTGTGAAGAACTGGATGACAAACGCCGCGGCGGCCATGAGCGTGGCCAAGTCACTGGCGAAAAGCGGCGAGGAGCAGGCAGACTTTGCAAAGCGACTGACTGAGGAGAATGTCCTGCTTCAGATGCAGCACCTGCGCACGCACCCCTCGGTGGCCGGGGCCATGGCATGCAAAGAGCTGACCATCTCAGGATGGGTGTACGACATTGGCAAAGGCGAAGTACGCATCTCCGCAGACGGAGACCGCGTGTTTCAGCCGGTCGTCGCCTGAGGGCGCGGAGGCATCTTTCTACGGAAGCTCTGATTAAGTCCGCGGAGATTCCCTCAGAGGCGAAAGCATTTTTCCTTATAGGTATAGCCCGACGCAGGCCGATGCGAAACGCAGATTCCCTTCGGGAATGACAACAAAAAGGCGGGACTGTCTTGGGGATGAGGAGGTCACGGGGACTATACCTCCAGGAAAACAGCTATAAGACCTCATTGAATGGAAGTGGTTTACGGCGCGACTGAAGTCGCCCCTGCAAAACGAGGACTTCGTCAGAGTCTCCCTAAAAGATTCGCATGTGGATGGTGAGGTATTTCTTCGGGTCGCTGCGGATGGTCCTGACCAGGTCGGTGCTCGATGTGAGCAGGTTATTCAGGTTCGTGTAGGCGGCCTCGTCCTTCGTGAGCTTGCCCAGCGTTCCCTGCCCAGCGTTGATTCCGGCTGCGATTTGGTTCACGTTGGTGAGCGTGTCGCTCAGCTCTTTGCGGAACTTCGGGTCCTTCAACATCAGGCCCAGGCCGCCCTTGCCCGCGTCGGCGTCGGCCATCAGCGAGTTGGCGTGAACCAGAGTTGAGTTCAGGTTCTTATACAGCGAGTCGTCCTTGAGCAACATGCCCGCCGTGCCCTTGCCCGCGTCCAGCGAGTTGGCGATGTCCTCCAGCTTGCCTGCGGCATCGTTGAACCGGTTGTACAGGGTGTCGTCGGTCATCAGCTTGCCCATGGTTCCACGCCCGCTGTTCAGGTTCACTTCGAGCTTGTGCAACTCATCGACCGTTGCGTTGAACTTGTTGTACAGGTCAGGGTTGTTGATGAGCTGGCCGATGGAGCCTTTACCCGATTGCATGTTGTCCACAATCGCGTTCATTTTGGCCAGGATGACGTTCAGGCTCTCGATGGTTCCCTGGCTCGCCTTGACTACATCGGTCAGGGTAGGGGTCTCGGTCGTCTTCAACTCGTCACCGTCCGCAATGGGCTGGCCTACGGCGAACTGGCTGTTGATGTCCACGACGGTGTCGCCGAGGACGCCAACGGTGGAGAGCGAAGCTTTGGAGTCCTTGCGTACCTCGCCGGCGTACTTATCGTTCAGCCTCATCACAACTCGAACGGGAGTCAGCTTGCGTTCAGGCGCGCCGGAGACGGTGACGCTCTTGACCGTGCCGATGGTGACGCCTTCCAGGTTGACCGCGGCCCCCGCCTTCAGTCCGGCCGCGTTCTCAAAGTAGGTGGAAATAGTGACCTTGTGAGAGAAAATGCCCACGCCGGAGGCACTCGTCATCAGAAAGAGTAACGTTACCAATACAATGGTCGATATCAGGACGATCACGCCTACCTTCAACTGCGACCATCTGACCTCTTGCTGACTCGGCATAGCTCTCCTTCAAAAGTCCCCTGAAGTCTCCTGTTGCCCCGGCGCAACAACCCACCCGTTCACTCCGTCGAGCTATGCCTCTGGCTTGGAGCGACCGTCACGGTCAGGTTCATCAAGAGGATACAACAATGCCAGACCGCCCTATGCCTATGAAATGTACTTGGATTCGACGGGCGCAAGGCAGAAAAGTCCTTTGCCTGCAATAGATGCCCAAATCCAGTGTTTGGTTTCAGGAGATCTGACACCGATTTGCACCAATGACGCCGATTTTTAAAACTGCGACCACGGATCAGTCTTCGGCGGCCACTACGGCCAGGGCCACTGTCCGGCTATGGGTCAGGCTCAGATGGAGATGCTTGACACCCATTGCGGCAGCCCGTTCGGCGGCGCGGCCGGAGAGATGCAGCGTGGGGCGCTCGCCGGCTGCGCGGCGCACCTCAATCTCCTGCCACCCCACGCCTCGGCTGATTCCCGTGCCCAGGGCCTTCGCTCCTGCCTCTTTTGCGGCGAACCGCGCGGCGAAGCTCTCCGCCGCGTGCCTTTTCTTTTGCAGACAATAGGCGATCTCGCCAGGGGTGAAGATGCGCTCCAGAAACCGCTCGCCAAAGCGGTCGATACTCGCCTGTACCCGCTCGATCTCGATCAAGTCCGTTCCCAGTCCCAGGACCATCGAAGCCTCCTGCCTCTCTGCCGCATTCGTCGACCGCTTTGTCATGGATGTCAACCGGCAGGCCCTGCCGTCACATGACCCCCGTACCCCCGGACATGGGTGATGCAACCCGGTTACGGCTCCGATGAACAGCCTATCGCACACGATTCCAAATCACGACAGGCCGCTACGACCATGCAATCCCTGGACATCCAGAGCTTCAGTTACGAAGAGCGCCAAGGGCTTCTCTCGACCCTGACCTCCTCCTTCGCGGACTGCGGCGGATGGGTGATCGACCGCAAGGCGCTTTCGCCCAGCACCATCGAGTTTCGCATCGAGATCCAGCTTCGCTCGATCCTCGATCTCTACGCCTCGATCGTGTCTTCGGGGCTGGAACTGACCCGCGCCAGCCACCTGAGCCTGGCCGACCTGTGTACCTGCCGCAGAAACCTCGCTATCGCCGCCGATCTCGGCCGAGTCGTCGGCATCCGGCTGGAGATCAGCTTTCTCGAAGACCTGACCTTGCACGCGCTGCTGATGACCGGCAGCTCCTCGGCCTGAGACGGCCTTCATCCAGAGCAGGATCTTCATGCCGCTGTTGAGCTGCAACCCTTCAACAATCGCAAAGCCCGGACACGCTGGGTCCGGGCTTTGATCTGTTGTTTGAAAAAGCAGGCTCAGGCTTCTTCTGCGACAGCGGGCTTGGTGGTGGCCACTGTCCAGTTGGGGTCGCCCACCTTGAAGCGGGCGAAGCGGCGGACGGAGATGTTCTCGCCGAGCTTGCCGACTTTGGTGGCGATGAGCGCGGCGATGGTCTGGGTCTGCTCCTTGATGAAGGGCTGGTCGAGCAGGCAGACCTCCTCGTAGAACTTCGCCATCTTGCCTTCGAGCATCTTCTCGATGATGTTCGCGGGCTTGCCGGTGGCCGCAGCCTGGGCACGGTAGATGTCCTTCTCGCGGGCGAGGTCTTCCTCGGTCACATCTTCGCGGCGGACGTAGCGCGGGTCGGTCGCGGCGATGTGCATGGCGATGTCCTTGAGGAGTTCCTGAAAGTCGGTGGTGCGGGCGACGAAGTCGGACTCGCAGTTGAGTTCGAGCAGCACGCCGATCTTGCCGCCGGCATGGATGTAGGTGCCGACCGCGCCTTCGTTGGTGGTGCGGGAGGCCTTCTTGGCGGCAGAGGCCATGCCGCGCTTGCGCAGGACGACGAAGGCATCTTCCATGTCACCCTTCGATTCCTGGAGGGCCTTGAGGCAGTCGCCCATGGGGGCGCCGGACTTTTCACGGAGTTCTTTGACGAGTTTGGCGTCGATCTTCACAGCGGTTTCAGTAGACATTCTTGAGTTTCCTTTGTGCTTTCTGCAAGGGCGCGGGCTTTAGCCCGCGCCCTATAAAGTTAAGAGGCTATGACGGCACGGCTAAAGCCGTGCCCTTAAGCACAACTTTAGCTTCGAGGTTTATGCGCCGGTGTCGGCGATTGCATTCTCCGGCTCGTCGGCAGTCGCGGCAGCGGGGGCCTTGCGAATGTTGCCGCCGAGGACGGCTTCGAGGTCTACGTTGTCGTCTTCGTCCGACGCAGCCTGAATGCCGTGGCTGTGCGATTCATAGCCATCAGATTCCCCGTCTTCGCCGATATGCTCGGGCGAGACCTGCGCGGGTTCGACGTCGGCGACTTCGGCAGCGAAGGCGTTCTCGGAGACCATCTGCGTGCCCTCGTAGGCCGAGTCCGCGATCTTGGTGGTGAACAGGCGGATTGCGCGCAGCGCATCGTCGTTGCCGGGGATGACGTAATCGACCACGGTGGGGTCGCAGTTCGTATCAACGACGGCGACGACCGGGATGCCGAGCTTGCGGGCTTCGGCGACGGCGATGGCTTCGTTGTTCGAATCGACAACGAAGATGGCGTCGGGCAGGCGCCTCATGTTCTTGATGCCAGACAGATTGGTCGAGAGGTGCTTGCGCTCGCGCTCGAGCTTGATGACTTCCTTCTTGGTGAGCAGCTCGTAGCGACCGTCCGTGGACATGTCATCGAGTTCCTGGAGACGCTTGACGGACTTCTGGACCGTGACCCAGTTGGTCAGCAGGCCGCCGAGCCATCGGGAGTTGATGTAAGGCATCCCCGCGCGGGTGGCCTCTTCGGCGATGGCATCCTGCGCCTGGCGCTTGGTGCCGACAAAGAGGATGAGCTTGCCTTCGGAGGTGAGGTCGGTGACGAACTTCGACGCCTCTTTGAACATCTTGAGGGTCTTCTGGAGGTCAATAATGTAAATGCCGTTGCGCTCGCCGAAGATGTACTCCTTCATCTTGGGGTTCCAGCGCTTGGTCTGATGCCCGAAGTGAACGCCAGCTTCGAGCAGCTCTTTCATTGTGATATTTGCCATAAGGCTCCTTTGGTTAAGGCGGGCGGCTGGGCCGGCGCCTGGATTGATCCTCCGCCTGACGAGACAGGCTCGGGAGATTTGACTCCTTGCCCCCCGGCGAGAGAACTCCGGAGGGTGATGCGAATGGCTTGAACTTTCTCCTTCGCTTCGCTGGATCGATTTGCGAAGCGAAGGAGAGCATGTCCCAGGGGCTAAAGCCCCAAATTTCCCAATCCGCTAGAGAGCCAAGGCTGAAGCCTTGGCGTACCTAGAAGCGAAAAACCTAAAACCTTCCAAGTTCCACGCAACAACTAGCGCTTGGAGAACTGGAAGCGAGCGCGAGCGCCCTTCTGGCCGTACTTCTTGCGCTCTTTGCCACGCGAGTCGCGGGTCACGAAGCCCTCGGACTTGAGCGCCTTGCGCAACTCGGGGTTGAACTCCATGAGGGCGCGGGCGATGCCGAGCTTGACCGCATCGGCCTGTCCCATGACTCCACCGCCACGAACAGTGGTGATGATGTCGAAGGTCTCGTCGATACCGGAGACGCCGAGCGGCTGTTTGGCAGCCGCGCGCTGCTGCGGGGTGACGAAGTAAACGTCGAACTCTTTCTTGTTGACGGTGAATTTGCCGCTGCCCGGGCGCAGGAAAACACGCGCGATCGAGGACTTGCGACGGCCTGTTCCGTAGTACTGGACGAGATCTGCCATGATGCTCCTTGAACTTTTTGAGGCCGGGGCTAAAGCCCCGTCGCTTTTGGTTCCGTAGATGTCCGGGCTGAAGCCCGGACCTACCTGAAATCTTTCCTGGGCCTACCAGCCCCTTGTTGATCTTTAGTTCCGTAGATGTCCGGGCTGAAGCCCGGACCTACCTGAAATCTTTCCTGGGGCTAAAGCCCCAAAATCTCTATGCTCTTCGGCACGGCTAAAGCCGTTCCCTTAACAAAGCGCTTTAGCCTGCGATCTGCATCGGCTGAGGCTGCTGCGCCTGGTGCGGATGGCGGTCGCCCTTGTAGACCTTCAGCTTGGTGGCCATCTGGCGACCGAGCTTCGACTTGGGAAGCATTCCCTTGACCGCCTGCTCGACAATGGCTTCGGGACGGCGCGCAAGCAGGGAAACGAACGACTCTTCGCGCAGTCCGCCGGGAAATCCGGTGTAGCGGCGATAGAGCTTCTTGTCGGACTTGAGGCCGGTGAGGACGATCTTCTCCGCATTGATGATGACGACGTGGTCGCCCATATCAAGGTAGGGCGTGTAGAGGGGGCTCAGCTTACCTGCAAGAACGGAAGCGGCCTGCGTGGCAAGACGGCCGAGGGTCTGGCCGCTGGCGTCAATGACGAACCACTTGCGCTGGATGTCTTTGCCGCTGGGAATCGTAGTGGGCATCTTCGGTTTACTCCTTGTTTCTGCCGTCTTCAGTGGTCGGCGTGGTGCATGAAGAGATATGGTGCAAAATGGCGCTGCAAGTACAACGAACTGAATTTCCGGGGCACAGTGGTCAGCAAAAGCCAGACGCACGAACCATGGCCCCATGACCCGGACTACGCACAATACCTATTGGATGGGTGCTTCAGGACAGCTTGAGTGAAAGCCGTCCAGGTGGATCCACCACGGATGTCCCGGATGCCAGGCCGCCCGTTCACCAATACACACGGACACCACGGCGCGAGACTGCGCGAGACTTAAGGATAGCCGAGAGTCCGGGCCGCGTCAACGAAGATTGTTCTTGAATGCTGGACTTCGCAGACGTGAAATCACTGCAAGACAGTAACTTGTCGAGGGCCCACGACGCTTAGGAGACTGCGGAAAGAGCCGTTGGTGGCAGCGAGAACATACCTCAGGCGCTGACGAGGTTGCGGAAAAAGTACATCCGGCAGCATGTGCAGAAAGGCCCGAGGCTAAAGCCCCTTGAATTTGCTTGGATTTTCGCAGGGCTAAAGAGTCTGGGTGAGAACCTGGTCTGCCACGAAAAAGCGTACCTCAGGGGCTAAAGCCCCAACGGAAAATGAGATACTTACGGCACGGGTAAACCTGTTCAGTTGCATGACATCCTTTACAGAATGTCTCTGGAGATCCTTTACACTTTTCGTTCTTTTGCGAGGAGTGGAGGGTCGGAGATGGCGTGGAGGACGATGGAGGTTCAGGAGCAGCGGGTGCGG